>ENA-OOZR01000074-OOZR01000074.1-human-gut-metagenome-genome-assembly--contig:-NODE-74-length-110516-cov-12.513711_pt1 | contig 110516 bp, 115 predicted proteins | sample MGYA00241045_ERZ501406 | MGnify/ENA primary metagenome ERZ501406 (study PRJEB25962, sample SAMEA2042920) | human gut metagenome | biome: human gut; feature: human-associated habitat; material...
CTCTTCCTGAACTCCAATTAAATCTTTTCTGAAACTTAAACTTTTCATACTTTAAAGGTTTTAATGGTTAATATTCGTTTTTCTCGATGTTTGCAAGTTTAAAGGTATTTTTCCTCTTCGGAAGGGTAATTTCCGTTATTTATGAGGGGAAATTCTATCAAATGATAGTTTCTAGGTGTTTTTTGATAGTTTTTGGGTGGTGCAAATCGGAGGAAGGTCGAATTTTCTATTTAATTTTCATTAAAGAAAACAGAGGAGTTCCCGACTTTTTAGTAAATTTGGTTGTTATACTTATATCAACCTAAATACAACGGATATGAAAAAGAAGAAACAAATCTTTATGTTATTGCTAGCCTTGCTAGTGGGGATCCCCCTTTCCGCTCAAAGCAAACAAGAGAAGAAAGAGCAGAAAAAAGAGGCTGTCAAGAAGCTCATTGCCTCAGAGAATTACAAGATAGATGTCAGGACCGCCATGCCGATGCGCGGACGCTCCATTCCCTTGACGTCTCCCTACTCATTGGAAATCAGAAATGACTCGGTTATCTCCTACTTGCCTTATTTCGGACGGGCCTATAGTATCCCGTATGGTGGAGGTGACGGACTCGATTTCAAAGCTCCCCTTAAAGAATATGATATGAAAATGGATAAAAAAGGAAATGCCGTTATCGAATTCGTTGCCCGGAATCCGGAAGACAGATATGAATTCAGAGCCAAAGTATATACGAATGGTGAGGCAAGCATCAACGTAAATATGCAGAACCGTCAATCTATCAGTTTCCAAGGCGAACTGGAGATGGAGGATTAGCCTAGTCTTCCGCCTCTTCTCCCCCTTTTAATATAGGTAGGCAAATATGATATTTCACAGCTAAGATGCGAGTTAGAAAGACTACTAATCCGCCTATCAGCTGACAACCGTATGATTCGATCCCTACTAGGTCACAAATCCAATAGGCAATGCCTCCTACCACACAGGCCATCGCATAAATTTCTTTTCGGAAGATGAGGGGAATCTCATTGATAAACACATCACGAATCACGCCACCGGCTGCTCCCGTTATACTACCCATAATGATGGCTACCCAAAAAGGATATCCCAAAGCGATACTTTTTCCCACACCTACCACAGTGAACAAAGCGAGCCCGATAGTATCAAAAATAAAGAAGGTATTATTGAGCCGGATCAGCCAACGTCCGAAACAAATAACCCACAGCAAAGCAAGTCCCGTACATATCAGATAAATAGGATTTGTCATCCAACCGGGAGTAACATCAAGCAGAACATCACGGATAGTACCACCACCGATCGCAGTAGCAAGACCTACAACATAGGCTCCAAACCAGTCGAAACGCTTAGCCGACGCAAGCCGGATACCACTGATGGCAAAGGCAAATGTGCCTATAAAATCAAGAATTTGAACGAATGTGAGCATATATTTGTTATTTTGTATGCAAAGTAACGAATAAATTCCGTAAGAAAATGTACTTTTGCTTCACGAATTAAACCGAATAAGATAGAAACAGTATGAAAATAACAATTGTTGCCGGGGCACGCCCCAATTTCATGAAGATAGCCCCCATTACACGCGCTATTGAAGCCGCACGGGCGCTGGGTAAAAGTATCTCGTACCGATTGGTATATACAGGCAAGAAAGAGGATACAAGTTTGGACGCTTCTCTCTTTTCGGACCTCGACATGAAAGCTCCCGATGTCTATCTGGGAGTGGAAAGTAGTAATCCTACGAGCTTGACAGCCGGAATCATGATAGCTTTTGAACAGGAACTAACCGAAAATCCTGCTCATGTAGTCCTTGTAGTGGATGATCTGACAGCAACGATGAGTTGTGCCATCGTCGCTAAAAAACAAGGAATCAAAGTGGCGCATCTGGTGGCGGGAACCCGTTCCTTCGACATGAAAATGCCGAAAGAAGTAAACCGTATGATCACAGACGGGCTATCCGACTATCTGTTCACTGCCGGTATGGTTGCCAACCGTAATCTGAACCAGACGGGAACAGAAAACGAAAACGTATATTATGTAGGTAATATCCTCATAGATACTATCCGATATAATAGAAACCGGTTACTCAAGCCGATATGGTTTTCCGTATTGGGACTGCAAGAAGGTAATTACCTCCTACTTACCCTGAATCGGCGTGTACTGCTCAATGATAAGGAGAATCTCCGACAACTTTTGCAAACATTAATCGAAAAGTCTGCCGGTATGCCTATCGTAGCTCCAATGCACACGTATGTACGCAATGCCATTAAAGAATTAGGAATCGAAGCACCGAACCTGCATATCATGCCTCCTCAGAATTATCTATTTTTCGGTTATCTGATAAACAAGGCAAAAGGAATCATAACGGATTCAGGCAACGTAGCCGAAGAAGCGACATTCTTAGGCATTCCATGTATTACGCTCAATACATACGCCGAACATCCGGAAACATGGCGTATGGGAACAAACGAACTTGTCGGTGAAGATCCTGTTCTTCTCGCCAAAGCAATGGACATATTAATGAAAGGCGAATGGAAAAGAGGCGAGCTTCCCGAACGCTGGGATGGGCGCACAGCAGAGCGTATCGTACAGATCCTTACGAGTAAATAACCAACAATGATGGGTAAAAAAAGTTATATATTCAACCATCCTCAGAGTTATTTGTTAACTTTGTAGCTCTACTAAGAACGTTTATGAAACAACGATATAGCAAAATACTTATACTGATCTTACTCATATTGGCAGCCTCAAACGTTTTTGCGCAGCAGATAAAGGGAGTAGTTACAGATTCGGTGACCCATGAGCCATTGATGTATATATCTGTTTACTACCAAGAAAAAAAGGATATGGGTACGATCACCAATATTGACGGAGAATACAGTCTCGAAGCCCGTAGAAACGGGGGGACACTTGTTTTTTCCGCAGTGGGCTATATCAGTAAGACAGTAAAAGTGAACTATGGCAATCAGACGGTCAATGTACAGTTGGCTCCGGATAACGTGATTCTGAATGAAGTCGTTGTAAAGCCTAAGAAAGAAAAATATTCGCGCAAGAACAATCCGGCAGTGGAGTTCATGAAGAAAGTAATCGAACATAAGAAGGCGCAAGCCCTCGAAGTGAACGAATATTATCAGTACGATAAGTACGAAAAGATGAAAATGTCTATCAATGACCTTACTCCGGAAAAACTAGAGAAGGGTATCTACAAAAAATATTCTTTCCTTAGAGATCAGGTAGAAGTGTCGGAAACTACCAATAAATTGATTCTCCCGATCTCTGTACAAGAAACGGCTTCACAAACCATCTTCCGCAAAGATCCCGAAAGTAAGAAAACGATTATCAAAGGAAAAAACTCCAATGGTATCGAAGAATTCTTCTCTACAGGAGATATGCTCGGCACTGTATTGAAGGACGTCTTTGCGGATATCAACATCTATGATGACGAGATCCGTCTGCTTCAGCAGCGTTTCGTCAGTCCTATAGGTAGCAATGCCATTTCTTTTTATAAGTATTATCTGATGGATACGTTGATGGTGGACAGGCGCGAATGCGTACATCTGACATTTGTTCCACAGAATTCGCAGGATTTCGGATTTACAGGACATCTCTATGTATTGAAAGATTCTACCTATGCAGTCCAGAAATGTACAATGAACCTGCCTAAAAAGACCGGAGTCAATTTTGTGAACCGTATGGATATCGTCCAACAGTATGAACAACTACCAAATGGCAATTGGGCATTGGCAGATGACGATATGACCGTAGATCTCTCGTGGAGTTCAAACAAAACGGTGGGGGGATTGCAGGTAGAGCGAACTACAAAATATAGCAATTATAAGTTCGACCCTATAGAGCAACGGCTTTTCCGTTTGAAAGGCAGTGTGATAAAAGAAGCCGATATGCTCTCGAAAAGCGATGAATACTGGGCTAGTGTTCGCCAAGTACCACTGACAAAAACAGAAAGCACAATGGATGTATTCGTCAACAGACTCGAACAGATTCCGGGATTTAAGTATATCATCTTCGGTGCAAAAGCTGTGATCGAAAACTTCGTAGAAACAGGAAGCAAGAAACATCCGAGTAAAGTAGACATAGGTCCTATCAATACGATGATTTCGAGCAACTATATTGATGGAACCCGTTTTCGGTTAAGTGGCATGACAACAGCTCATCTTAACAAACACTGGTTCTTGAACGGTTATGGAGCCTACGGTCTGAAAGATGAACGATGGAAATACAGCGGAACACTGACATATTCATTCAACAAACGCGATTATGTGGTTTGGGAGTTCCCGAAGCATTACATTTCGGCAACTTACAGTTATGATGTAATGTCTCCGATGGATAAATTCCTATTTACAGATAAAGATAACATTTTCCTTTCATTAAAAACAACGACAGTAGACCAAATGTCGTATATGCGCGATGCTACCATCAACTATGAACTTGAAACACTTACAGGATTCGGTATAAAAGCAATGCTCCGCCACCGTAACGACGAGCCTGCCGGAAAATTGGAGTATTTGCGTAACGATGCTGCACAAACCCGTGTGCATGACGTCACTACTGCCGAAGCAAGCCTGACACTACGCTATGCTCCGGGCGAATCATTTGTCAACTCCAAACAGCGTCGTATCCCCGTGTCATTGGACGCTCCTATCTTCACACTCACTCATGCCATGGGATTCAAAGGAGTGTTAGGTGGCGAATACAGTTTCAACCGTACGGAAGCGAGTGTATGGAAACGTTTCTGGCTTCCATCTTCGTGGGGAAAGATAGATTGCAGTATAAAGGCAGGGGCCGAGTGGAACACCGTTCCTTTCCCGTTACTGATTCTGCCGGAAGCCAACTTATCATACATCACCCAACGAGAGACGTTCAACCTTATTAATAATATGGAGTTCTTGAACGACCGTTTCGCTTCAGTTTCATTGTCTTACGATATGAATGGCAAACTATTCAATCGTATTCCCCTTATCAAGAATCTGAAATGGAGGGAAATGTTCCGTGTCCGTGCCTTATGGGGTACTCTGACAGACAAGAACAATCCGTTCAAAAGCAGTAACCCCGATTTGTTCCGCTTCCCGATGCGTGATGGAAAATTTACTAGTTTTGTCATGGATCCGAAGATTCCGTATGTTGAAGCAAGTGTGGGTATCTATAATATATTCAAGTTGCTGCACATTGAATATGTACATCGTTTCACCTACCGTGATAATCCGGGTATCAATAAAAACGGTGTCCGCTTCATGGTATTAATGGCATTCTAAGAATTATGCAACCTTTAGCAGAGCGATTACGCCCCAAAACATTAGACGAATATATCGGTCAGAAACATTTAGTAGGACCGGGTGCTATCCTGCGAAAGATGATTGACGCAGGACGCATCTCCTCCTTTATCCTCTGGGGACCTCCCGGGGTAGGCAAAACTACATTGGCACAAATCATTGCCAATAAGCTGGAAACCCCGTTTTTTACTTTAAGCGCAGTGACTTCAGGGGTAAAGGATGTGCGTGAAGTGATAGACCGTGCCAAAAGCAACCGATTCTTCTCCCAGTCCAGCCCTATCCTATTCATCGATGAAATCCATCGATTCAGTAAATCACAACAGGATTCTTTGTTGGGAGCTGTAGAGAACGGAACCGTCACACTAATCGGAGCAACAACGGAAAATCCGTCGTTCGAGGTTATCCGTCCGCTTCTGTCACGCTGCCAGCTCTATGTACTCAAATCGCTGGAGAAGGAAGATTTGCTGGAACTCCTGCAACGTGCCATCACTACGGATACTGTACTGAAAGAACGTAAAATCGAACTAAAAGAAACAACTGCCATGCTGCGCTTTTCCGGTGGAGACGCACGCAAACTCCTTAATATATTAGAGCTGGTCGTTGAATCCGAAGCTGAAGACACCGTTGTGATCACTGATGAAATGGTGACTGAACGATTACAACAAAACCCGTTGGCATACGATAAAGACGGGGAAATGCATTATGATATTATTTCAGCCTTCATCAAGTCTATTCGTGGCAGTGATCCGGACGGAGCAATCTATTGGCTTGCCCGTATGGTGGAAGGCGGTGAAGATCCTGCTTTCATTGCCCGCCGACTGGTTATTTCGGCCTCCGAAGATATCGGCTTGGCAAATCCCAATGCCTTGCTTCTTGCTAATGCCTGTTTCGATACATTGATGAAAATCGGATGGCCCGAAGGAAGAATTCCTTTAGCTGAAACGACCATATATCTGGCAACCAGCCCTAAAAGCAATTCAGCGTATAATGCCATTAATGATGCACTGGAGTTGGTTCGCTCGACAGGTAATCTACCTGTCCCATTACACTTGCGCAATGCACCTACGAAGCTGATGAAGCAATTAGGCTATGGACAAGAGTACAAGTATGCTCACAATTATGAAGGAAATTTTGTGAAACAACAGTTCCTTCCGGACGAATTGAAAGACAAACGTATCTGGAAACCGCAGAATAATCCGGCAGAACAGAAACATGCCGAACGGATGATACAACTGTGGGGAGACAAGTTCAAAAAAGACGTATAACATATTATTAATATAAAATCGAAATGAAAATTATTGTTTTAGATGGTTTTGCAGCCAATCCCGGCGATTTGTCTTGGGAAGGGATAAAAGCCTTAGGAGAATGCGTGATTTACGACCGTACTGCTCCCGAAGAAGTATTAGAACGTGCAGCCGGAGCAGAAGTACTCCTGACTAATAAAGTAATCATTAATGCAGAACACATGGCTGCACTGCCCGAATTGAAATATATCGGTGTATTAGCTACCGGATACAATGTAGTTGATACAGTTGCAGCTAAAGAACGGGGTATTGTTGTCACTAACATTCCTTCATACAGCACAGCTTCCGTTGCCCAAATGGTATTTGCCCACATATTGAATATCAGCCAGCAAGTGCAACATCATTCGGAAGAAGTGCATAAAGGCCGCTGGACGAACAGCAAAGATTTCTGTTTCTGGGATACGCCGCTGATAGAATTGAGAGATAAGAAAATAGGTCTGGTCGGATTGGGAAATACCGGATATACAACAGCACGTGTTGCCATAGGTTTTGGTATGCAAGTGTATGCGTTGACTTCAAAGTCTCATTTCCAATTACCACCTGAAATCAAGAAGATGGATTTAGACCAACTTTTCAGCGAATGTGATATTATCAGTTTACATTGCCCGCTTACTCCGGAGACACATGAGATGGTTAATGCCCGTCGTCTTGCCATGATGAAGCCAACAGCTATCTTAATCAATACCGGGCGTGGACCGCTAATCAATGAACAAGATTTGGCAGATGCTCTGAACAGTGGTAAGATTTTTGCAGCAGGAGTAGACGTACTCTCTACCGAACCTCCCCATGCTGATAACCCGTTGCTGACAGCCAAGAACTGCTACATCACTCCACATATTGCATGGGCAACCCTAGAAGCCCGCGAAAGATTGATGAACATTGCAATCAGCAATCTGCAAGCATACATCGCCGGAACACCGGAAAATGTAGTCAAATAGGTAAGAATCAAAAACTGTTTTTCTATCCAGTCCGACATTAAAACAAAAAGTTGGCTGCGCAATAATATTACTATTGCGCAGCCAACTCTCAATTCTCAACTTTCAACTCTCAACTTAATAAGAGTGTCCTCCCTCGTCCATCTCTTTTTCCGTTATCTTATGACGGTCGATACTACGCCAAGCATAGAATATATAAGCTATCACAAACGGGACAAGTATAGAAACATAAGCCATCGTCTTTAATGTAAACTCACTAGAACAACTGTTAGCCAAAGTCAATGAGCTTTGCAGGTCCGTATAAGACGGATAATAAGCAGTATTATTATATCCTGCCACCAACAGCAAAGACAAAACAGTCAATACCGTCCCAATCCCTGTAAACCAGATACCCTTATCAAAAGTCTTTCTAAGCAACGTCTTGCCAATACCGAAGAGTACCAACACCACTCCTATCAGGAATAAGATCAAAACTACGGGCATTTCGATAAAGTTCATGAAATATTTAAAGGGTTGCATATAAATCTCCTGTGTATCCGGATTCACGGCAAAGCCATCAGAAACCAATGTACGAATCACAAATGTCAAGAAGAACACAAGAAACAGAATCGTATTATTCCGCACCGCACGACGACATTTATCCGTCAATTCTTTGTCCGCAATATTATTAATGAAGTAAAGCGCACCCAGCACACGGGCAAGGAAGAATACTGCTAATCCAAGAATAACATTCCATATATTTGTCAGTGCATCCAATCCATGCCAGCCATTCCCCCAATGACTGATTACCGGCATAACAGTATCCGTCATATTAGCTTTATTGATATAGAAATCGGAACCTGTGAAGAAAGTCGCCACAGCTCCGCCAAGCAACAACGGCCCTACTACTCCATTAATCACCAGAAAAGTCTGATATGTCTTTTTGCCCAACAGATTTCCCGCTTTGCTCTGAAACTCATAACTGACAGCCTGCAATACAAAGCTGAAAAGAATAATCATCCAAAGCCAATAAGCTCCACCGAAACTTGTACTATAAAACAATGGAAAAGAAGCAAAGAAAGCCCCTCCGAACGTGACCAGTGTAGTAAATGTAAACTCCCACTTACGACCGGTAGAATTCACCATCATTTTCCGGTGTTCTTCCGTCTTACCGAGACAGAACAACAAAGAATTACCTCCTTGCACAAACAATAAAAATACGAGGATAGCTCCCAGCAAGGAAACGACAAGCCACCAATATTGTTGTAGAAATATATACATAGCCTTTACAATTAATGATTAGTATTCATATTATCTTCCGTATCCGGTCCTTTCTTGATAGCCTTCACCATAATTCCGGTACCGGCAATCAACATTACAGTAAACAGGAACAGGAAAATAAAGAAAGTAGTCTGTACGGAACCCACATCAAGTTTGGAGATAGCAGCCGTTGTAGGCAGCATATCACGAATTGCCCAAGGCTGACGACCACACTCGGCAACCACCCATCCCGCTTGTCCGGCAATGTATCCCAAAGGAATAGTAAGCAAAGCGACCCAATGCATCCAGCGCATCTTACTCAAATCTTTCTTATAAACAAAGAACAATACTACAATAAAGAACAAAATAAAATATCCTCCGAGAATTACCATGACACGGAACGCATAAAAATTCAAAGGAACATTCGGAACCAACTGATTCACATCTTTAATATACCCATATCCAAAATAGGGGATATTCTCCTGCAACACTTTATATGCCACTTGCGCGTCCTCTTCATGACCTGCACTCTTTGCCGCACGATAGGCTGCCAATGCCCCAATAGCCGTTTTCCCGCGTTCTATCTTCTCGGCTGCCGAGAGAGCCGTCGTACCGTCTTTCATTTGATAACCGCCTTCAATAATGTTTGTGATTCCCGGAACGTAACCATCCGCATCACGTTCCGCCAGAAAAGAAAGCAGGCTCGGTATCTCAAAACGGAAGAGGAAAGGTTCTTTCCCATCATCATAAGTTTCCTTTTCAGGGTTAAGCACTCCTATTCCTACTAGTCCTACATTCGTTCCACCCTCATACAGGCCTTCCACAGCAGCCAGCTTCATCGGCTGTGTCTGTGCAATCTGATAACCGGAACCGTCTCCTGTCCAAGCAGCGAGTAACGATGCCACTAGTCCGAAGATAGCACCAATTTTTATGCTCGCAAGTGCAAACTCACGATTACGTTTCTTCAACAAATACCAGCAACTAATGCCGACCACGAACACACTGCCCAGCACCCAACCGGACAATACGGTATGGAAGAACTTGTTGACAGCCACAGGTGATGTAGCCACAGCCCAGAAATCTACCATCTCGTTACGCACTGTATCGGGATTGAACTCCATTCCTACCGGATGTTGCATCCATGCATTGGCCACCAGAATCCACCAAGCGGAAATAGTTGCTCCCAATCCCGTCAGCCAGGTAGAAGCCAGATGGAAGCGTTTGCTCACTTTTCCCCAACCGAAAAACATCACAGCTATAAATGTGGCTTCCATGAAGAATGCCAAAATCCCTTCAATTGCCAACGGTGCTCCGAAAATGTCACCAACAAACCACGAATAATTACTCCAGTTTGTACCGAATTCAAATTCCAGAATCAAACCGGTCGCTACACCAATAGCGAAGTTGATGCCGAAAAGCTTCATCCAGAACTGAGCAGTCTTTTTCCAGAATTCATTTCCTGTTTTATAATACAGCGTCTCCATGATTCCCATCACCACTGCCAGTCCAAGTGTAAGCGGAACAAAAATCCAATGATACATAGCTGTCATCGCAAATTGGGCTCTCGACCAATCGATCAGCGAGGTGTCAATACTTTCAATCATAATCTTATGTTGTTTAAGAGTTAAAAATCAATCGGTTTCTCCGGAAGGGCACGTTCTATCAGTTCATTACCCACATACGCTCCTTTTTCTGCCTCCGTAGGGTGATCACTAAGGAAATTCGGGAAAAAGAATAATTTGAGGATAAAGAACATGACGAATAATTTCAAAAGGATAATAACCCACAATGTACGACCAAGTGTCATACTGCGGAAACCTTCCAAATAAAAGTTCCAAACGGCAAGCAGTGCATTCTTCATATATCGTCGTTAGAATTTGTAATGAGTACAAATATACAATATTTATAATAAAAACAAACAAATCCCCCGAATTGTTGCAAGATTTATTGTGTTTTTCCCGGCTAATCTCCCTATCGACAGAAAAAAATCATTTAACGGTAAAATTCAATGATCCGTCTATCACTTTTGCCACTAATATAATATGTACGTACCTTCGTTACCAATAAATCAATAGAAGTATGAATATGATAAATGTAAGAAGATTGGCAGTGATGACATTTCTTGGTGCAGGTATGCTTTCCGACATATCTGCACAAGATTTTTCGTTGCAAGCCGATACGTTAAATGAAGCCAGACTCCCCGCTCAATGGGATTTGCAATCTTGCATCGACTATGCTTTGGAACAGAATATTACGATTCGCAAGAACCGTGTGACTGCGGAAAGCACACAGATTGACGTAAAGACTGCCAAAGCGGCTCTATTTCCCAGCCTTTCGTTCTCTACCAGCCAGCAAGTAGTGAATCGCCCCTATCAGGAGACGAGCAGCCGGGTGAGTGGCAGCGAAATCATCAGCAGCAACAGTAAAACAAGTTACAACGGCAATTATGGCCTGAATGCCTCGTGGACTATATACAACGGCAGTAAGCGACTCAAAACTCTCAAACAGGAACGGCTGAACAACCAGATAGCCGAATTGGATGTAGCCACTTCGGAAAATACGATTAAAGAGTCGATTGCACAAATTTATATCCAGATTCTTTATGCCGCCGAATCCGTCAGGGTAAATGAAAACACACTGCAAGTCTCCATTGCCCAGCGTGATCGCGGACAGGAACTTCTCAATGCCGGAAGTATTGCCAAAAGTGACCTCGCACAGTTAGAGGCTCAGGTAAGCACAGACCGTTATCAACTTGTCACAGCGCAAGCCACCTTACAAGATTACAAATTGCAACTGAAACAATTGCTCGAACTGGACGGAGAGAATGAAATGAACGTCTACCTCCCTAAACTGTCCGATGAAAACGTACTGGCTCCGTTACCTGCCAAAAAGGATGTCTATGTAAGCGCCCTTGCCATCCGTCCCGAAATCGAGGCAAGTAAGTTGAATGTAGAGGCTTCCGAACTAGGCATTGATATTGCCAAATCGAGTTACTTCCCCACTATCAGCCTCAGCGCAGGCATCGGCACAAACCATACAAGTGGAAGCGATTTCACTTTCGGCGAACAAGTGAAAAACGGATGGAATAATTCCTTCGGATTGTCTGTCAGTGTACCTATCTTTAATAACCGCCAGACAAAAAGTGCTGTACAAAAAGCTAAGCTGCAACGCGAAACGAATATGCTTTCCTTACTTGACGAACAAAAAGCCCTCTATAAGACCATCGAAAGTCTTTGGTTGGACGCAAACAGCGCACAACAACGTTATGCGGCAGCCAACGAAAAACTGAGAAGTACGCAGATCAGCTATGACCTGATCAGCGAACAGTTCAATCTGGGTATGAAAAATACGGTGGAGCTCCTCACCGAAAAGAATAACTTGCTACAAGCTCAACAAGAGCAACTTCAGGCTAAATATATGGCCATACTAAACACACAGTTGCTGAAATTCTATCAAGGAGACAAATTGACATTATAAATCAACAAACGTATATTAATTAAAAGCATCATAAACGAATGAAAACGAAAAAGATTATCCTAATCGCCGTGGCAGTCATTGCGGTAGTAGGTATAGGAATCTGGTTCTTCACCGGTTCACCCGCCAAGCATAAAGTCACGTATGCTACCGTCGCTGTCAGCAAAGCCGATATTTCAAATTCGGTAACTGCTACCGGAACGATAGAGCCGGTGACGGAAGTCGAAGTCGGTACACAGGTATCGGGCATCATCGACAAGATTTATGTAGATTATAACTCAACAGTCACCAAAGGACAATTGATTGCCGAAATGGACCGCGTCACACTGCAAAGTGAATTGGCTTCGCAACAAGCGACATACGACGGTGCGAAAGCCGAATATGAATATCAGAAGAAAAACTATGAACGTAGCAAAGGCTTGCACGAAAAATCACTCATCAGCGACACGGATTTCGAACAAGCCCTCTACAACTATCAGAAGGCGAAGAGCAGCTATGACAGCAGTAAGGCCTCTCTCGCAAAGGCAGAGCGTAACTTATCATACGCTACCATCACTTCGCCTATCGACGGAGTTGTTATCAGCCGTGATGTGGAAGCCGGACAGACTGTCGCTTCCGGATTCGAGACTCCTACCCTGTTCACTATCGCTGCGGACTTGACGCAAATGCAGGTAGTGGCCGATGTGGATGAAGCCGATATAGGTGGCGTAGAAGAAGGACAGCGCGCCAGTTTTACGGTGGACGCATATCCTAATGATACCTTTGAAGGCGTTGTGACCCAGATTCGTTTGGGCGATGCAAGCAGTACCAGCAGTACAAGTACCAGTAGTAGCACGGTGGTTACTTATGAAGTGGTAATCTCCGCTCCCAATCCCGATTTGAAACTGAAACCACGTCTGACGGCCAATGTCACCATCTATATCCTTGATAAAAAAGACGTACTTTCTGTACCGAACAAAGCATTGCGTTTCGTACCCGAAAAACCCTTAATCGGTGCTAACGACATCGTAAATGACTGTAAAGGTGAACATAAACTTTGGACACGCGAAGGAAATACATTCACTGCCCATCCGGTAGAGATAGGAATCAGTAACGGTATGTCGACGGAAATTATCAGTGGTATCTCCGAAGGCGCTAAAATTGTGACGGAAGCTACTATCGGTGCCATGCCGGGCGAAAATATGGAAGCCGGACCCAACCAACAGAGCGGAGGAGAAAGAAGCCCGTTCATGCCTGGTCCTCCGGGAAGTAAGAAGAAAAACAACAAGTGACAAACACCATGAAGAAAGTAATTGAAATACAAAATATCAAGCGTAACTTTCAGGTAGGTGATGAAACCGTCCATGCGTTACGAGGTGTTTCGTTCACCATTCACGAAGGGGAGTTTGTCACTATCATGGGTACTTCCGGTTCGGGAAAATCTACGTTACTGAATATTCTGGGTTGCCTGGATACTCCAACGAGCGGTGAATATCTGCTCAGCGACATCCCCGTCCGCACTATGAGCAAGCCTCAACGTGCGGTCTTGCGGAACAGGAAAATCGGATTCGTGTTCCAAAACTATAACTTGTTGCCCAAAACAACGGCTGTAGAAAACGTAGAACTGCCACTTATGTACAACTCTTCTGTCAGTGCCGCCGAACGCCGTCGCCGTGCCATCGAATCTCTGCAGGCCGTAGGATTAGGTGACCGTCTGGAACACAAATCAAACCAGATGTCCGGTGGGCAAATGCAGCGGGTGGCCATTGCACGCGCATTGGTCAACAATCCGGCTGTGATTCTTGCCGATGAAGCAACCGGAAACCTCGACACCCGTACCTCATTTGAGATACTTGTCCTCTTTCAAAAGCTTCATGCGGAAGGACGCACCATCATCTTCGTAACGCATAATCCGGAGATTGCGCAATATAGCAGCCGGAATATCCGCCTGCGCGACGGTCATGTCATAGAGGATACCGCTAATCCGGAAATTCTATCCGCTGCTGAAGCATTGGCTGCATTACCAAAAAATGACGAAGAAGGATAGACCGCGTTTAACGAAATAACTAATTACTAACAACATGAATGGAACCAATTTATTCAAGATAGCTCTCCGCGCATTGGCAAACAACAAATTGCGTGCATTTCTCACCATGCTCGGTATTATCATCGGTGTCGCTTCCGTCATCACGATGCTTGCCATCGGACAAGGTTCGAAGAAAAGTATCCAGCAACAGATTTCCGAAATGGGATCGAACATGATTATGATTCATCCCGGAGCCGATATGCGTGGAGGTGTGCGCCAAGATCCGTCTGCCATGCAAACGTTAAAGCTCACCGACTACGAGGCTTTGCGTGACGAGACCAATTTCCTGTCAGCCATCAGCCCCAATGTCTCTTCATCGGGGCAGCTTATTGCCGGCAACAACAACTATCCTGCCTCCGTGAACGGGGTTGGAACGGAATATCTCGAGATCCGCCAATTAACGGTGGAGAACGGTGAGATGTTCACGGAAGCCGACATACAAAGCTCGGCAAAAGTATGCGTGATAGGAAAGACAATAGTAGACAATCTTTTTCCCGACGGAAGCGATCCGGTGGGAAAAATTATCCGTTTTAGCAAGATCCCTTTCCGAGTGGTAGGTGTGCTCAAGTCGAAAGGATACAATTCTATGGGACAGGATCAGGATGCAGTAGTACTTGCTCCCTACACAACGGTGATGAAACGTCTGCTTGCCGTTACCTATCTGCAAGGTATCTTCGCCTCCGCCCTCACCGAAGATATGACAGAATACGCTACGGATGAAATCAGCACGATTCTTCGTCGCAATCATAAGTTGAAGACCTCTGACGATGATGATTTCACCATTCGTACACAACAGGAATTGAGTACAATGCTCAACTCTACCACCGATTTAATGACCACCCTGCTTGCTTGTATTGCCGGCATCTCATTGGTTGTAGGCGGTATCGGAATTATGAATATCATGTATGTATCCGTCACGGAACGAACCCGTGAAATCGGTCTGCGAATGTCGGTCGGCGCACGAGGAATCGACATTCTGAGCCAATTCCTTATCGAAGCCATCATGATCAGTATCACAGGAGGAATCATCGGAGTGGTCATCGGCTGCGGAGCCAGTTGGATAGTCAAAAGCGTGGCGCATTGGCCTATCTATATCCAGCCGTGGAGTGTATTCCTCTCTTTTGCCGTCTGTACCGTCACCGGAGTCTTCTTTGGATGGTATCCTGCCAAAAAAGCAGCAGATTTAGACCCGATTGAAGCTATCAGATACGAATAAAGAGCTATCTTTGTCTTTATGAAACAAACCTTTACATCCGCACGTCGTCCCCTGGAGATACTGATACACATTATCAGCTGGGGGATTATGTTCGGTTTCCCGTTCTTTTTCGTAGAACGCGGAAACGGGAACATTAACTGGATGGCTTATATACGCCATTTTGCCGTACCGCTTTCTTTTATGATTGTGTTCTACGTCAATTACTTCTTTCTGGTCCCCCGATATCTTTTTCAGAATCAATCAAAAAGATATATTGTCTACAACATTATCTTGTTGTGTATCATCGGGATACTGCTTCATCTCTGGCAAAGTCTGACATTCGATCCGTCATTTGAGAACAAGCCCAGACGTCCGGGTATGCCTCCGGGATGGTTGTTTTTCCTGCGAGATATGCTAAGCCTTGTTTTCACTATCGGATTGAGTGCCGCTATCCGTATGAGCGCACGATGGACGCAAAACGAGGCTACCCGCAAGGAAGCGGAACGGAATCGCACGGAAGCCGAACTGAAAAATCTGCGTAATCAGTTGAACCCTCACTTTTTGTTGAATACTCTGAATAATATTTATGCTTTAATCGCATTCGATTCGGACAAAGCTCAACAAGCTGTGCAGGAACTGAGCAAATTGCTTCGATACGTATTATATGACAATCAGCAGACGTATGTCCCGCTCTGTAAAGAGGTTGATTTCATCCGTAACTATATCGAACTGATGCGTATCCGCCTGTCGGCTAATGTACAGATGAGTACTCAATTCGATATTCACCCAAACTGCCAGACACTGATCGCCCCGCTAATCTTTATTTCATTGATAGAAAATGCCTTCAAGCACGGTATCTCCCCTACCGAAGCTAGTTTCATCCACATTCATATTTCCGAGAACGACCAAGAAGTGATCTGCGAAATCCGCAATAGTAATTTCCCCAAGGAAGTGTGGGATAAAAGTGGTTCGGGCGTGGGGTTAGAACAAGTCAGCCGACGGCTGGAGATACTTTATCCGGGGGCTTACACTTGGTCGAAAGGCACTTCACGGGACGGGAAGTGTTACGAATCAAAATTGAGCATTAAGATCAAAGAGTAGAGAGAAAACATTAAGTATAGAATTTTATATTAATAGAATAGTAGTATGGTATTACGTTGTGCAATCGTAGATGATGAGCCTTTGGCTATCGGCCTTTTGGAAAGTTATGCAAACAAAACCCCGTTTCTACAACTCGTAGGAAAATACTCCAGCGCTGTTCAGGCAATGAAAGAATTGCCTGGCGAGGAAGTTGACCTCTTGTTTCTGGATATCCAAATGCCCGAACTTAACGGACTGGAATTCTCAAAAATGGTGGATTCCCGTACCCGTATCGTATTCACTACCGCCTTTGGACAGTATGCCATCGATGGCTATCGTGTCAACGCACTTGACTATCTATTAAAGCCGATTTCATACATCGACTTCCTACAGGCAGCCAACAAAGCGCTTCAATGGTTCGAACTGGTTCAGAAGCCAGAAGAGATAGACAGTATTTTTGTAAAAAGTGACTACAAATTGGTACAAGTGGAATTAAAGAAAATCATGTATATCGAAGGATTAAAAGATTACATTAAAATCTATACGGAAGACGCCTCCAAACCAATACTGTCCCTTATGAGTATGAAAGCGATGGAAGAACTTTTGCCTTCCAGCCGTTTTATACGTGTGCATCGCTCTTTCATCGTTCAAAAGGATAAGATACGTGTAATAGATCGTGGACGCATTGTTTTTGACAAAACATACATCCCCATCAGTGACAGTTACAAACAGGTTTTCCAAGCATTCCTTGATGAAAGAAGTTGATGATTCCCTATTTTATCGGTAAAAACGAGATTTTTGTCGATTATAGTTTGCCAAAACCTGTTTTATCCCTACCTTTGCAACGAACAGAAAGGAATTGTGAAATTCCAAGAATAGAATAGTTTAGTTAAGTCTAGTTTAGTTTTTGTGTTGAGTCGGAAGCCTGCAAGAGAGCATGAGCTTCCGGCTTTTATTTTTGCTGATATTCAGCAAATTACATTCACAATCGAACTTTTTTTATATCTATTAGTAGTCCATATTAGAGAATTAGAACAAATCATAACGTCACTTTTGACGCTATATAATGGTCGAAAAATGGTCGGATTATGGTCGGAAAACATGATACGATCGAAAACAAAATAAAGTATGGCTACATTTTCATTGGTAATTGTCCCAGCTAAAAAACTATCTGACGGGACTCATAAAATAAGAATCAGAGTGGCACACAACTCTGATACAAGATTCATCACAACAGAAATTGTCGTTCGTGAAAACGAGTTTAAGAACGGAAAGATAGTCCAACGCCCAGACAAAGACTTCCTTAACATAAAATTACAGGAATGGTATAACACTTACTTCAAACGCTATATAGAATTAGAGCATGCAGAATCGTTAACTTGCGCACAATTGGTTAAGATGATAACCAATCCTATTACCGGCGAACGTAACCGCAAATTTGAAGATATAGTTGATGAGTTCCTATCACAAATAGATGAGGATGATAGAAAAAAGACGCATAAACTTTATAAATTGGCCGCTAAACATTTTATTCGGTTCACAGGTCCAGGCGCGCTCATGGAACACATAACACCAATCCGGATTAATAACTATCTAACGCATTTAAGGAAGAGCAAACTCTCTCCTACCTCAATCAAAATCTATATTACACTATTGAAAGTGATAATAAACTATGCCATCAAGATGAGATACGTAGAATATAAGGTAGATCCATTTGTCACAGCTTCCATTCCTTCAGCTAAGAAAAGAGACACACATATTACAGTTGAACAGCTAAAGATTATTAGAGATATGGTACCTAATCAATATAACGTATCAGTAGTTCGCGACATTTTCATGCTTACCTATTACTTAGCTGGCATGAACTTAGTTGATATGCTGGCTTACGACTTCCGGACCGACATTGTAGACTACATCAGAATCAAAACAAGGAATACTAAGGATGGCGACCGGTTAACTTCATTTGCAATTCCTGATGAAGCAAGACCTCTCATCAAGAAATATATGAATAAGAATACCGGAAAGCTCGTATTTGGAAAGTATAAAACCTATGTATCCTGTTATAATACACTCACCCGGAAAATGAAAGTTCTGAAAACAGTAGCAGGCGTTACTCACAACTTAACATTATATTCAGCTCGCAAATCATTCGTTCAACATGGATACGACTTGGGAATTCCTCTTAGCACATTAGAATACTGTATCGGTCAGTCAATGAAAGAAGATCGTCCAATCTTCAATTATGTATCAATCATGAAAAAGCATGCTGATAAAGCGATACGCGAGATACTTGATAATCTGAAATAAAATAGTAACTTTGCAACATCAAGATAATACGGACATAATTCGGATTATTTTGGTTTGACTTGGTGAGGGGGTGGTTCCCCTCACTTTTTTTATATCCTCATCGAACTTTTTCAATCGTCAATAGTAATACCCTATGTAATCCTTCTGGAAATTTGTTGATTTGTGTGCTGTTGATTGGTGGGATTACAAACAAAGAGGTAGCTTCGGCTACCTCTCATTATTATTTTACTTCTCTATCAGTTCATTAGCTTCAAGTAATTCCTGTGCGTCTTCCTTTAGATATATAGGAATAGAAACAATAATATCTTTCACACCAATATATTGGGCCAGCACAGTACGATGTCTCCCATCAGAAATAACGAAAGAGTTATTTTGTGATATGTCCCACATAGGTGGATCAACACATTCTTTCTTCAACCATCTCTCTATAGTATGGGCAAATCTAGACTCATCGTGCCAAAATCCATCAAATTTTTTATTAAAGACCACATCATATAAATTGGTTGAATTCTTTATTAATTTATCAACATTACATTGCATAAAAATCCTATTTGAATACATAGGATGATTAATAGGTAGTTCCATTTTACCAACATCAGTTGCCCAAACAGGAACAATACTGTTCAATTCATCATCACTCATTTTTCGACATTTATTCCTTAATAAAATATCTTCTTCATCTAAATCTTCATCATCTGTTTTTTTCCAATCTTCCATAGTCATTATATTAATTCATTACAATAAATAGTGAGATTTTACTAAATCACAAAATATAACTATTAGTTAGAAAAGCCCCGTTCTAAAAATACGGGGCTACATTCTAACTAATAGTTTTCAGCTAATTTTTGAATAGCTTTTAATCTTTCTTCTATAGCTGAAATTCTTTGTTTATCATCCGAAGAAGATAAAGATTTCAACTCATCTTTAAGTAACTCGGCTTGCTGCCTTTCAAGTTCCCTGGCATCTTCTTGGCTTATCGCTCCAAAGCCAGTAATCCTGTAATTGTCATGTTCCATACGAATAATTTTTAAAATTAAACATTTGTATTCCGAGCAAAAAATATGCCGGAACACATTTTCTTTGTATTCCGGCACGAAGGCACTTGTTTATACGGTGACAAATATATATATTATTTCCCAAATATTGTATTCTTTGCTATATAATTTTATCTGAAAAATGTATTTTCAATGAAATGGATATTTCTTTCTCAATTTATCCCACAGCCAACTTACAATTAGCAAACCTATAATACAGCAATACACATTATCTTTATGCAAATCCCACCACGAAAGTTCTACTATATTTTCCTTCTGATTTAATATAGCATCAACCTTATTACTCAATGTATCTAACATGTTAGAGAGATGTTGTAGGGTAACAGATACCGTTTCATCAACTTCTGTTCTTTCCTGTTCTTGTTTGGATGCAGTAGTAGTACTTTCCTTCACTACGTGTTGTTTTCCGACAGAATCAGGAGCAGACAAATAAACAGTTTTATTTTCCAACTTTAGATTACTTAGCCGGTCATTTGTTATCTTCGTTTGCCTACTAACATCCGCTCGCAGTGATTGAATAACACTTTGAATGCGATTAAAATCATCAGAGTAGTCAATCTGCTTTTGAGTCTCAATGTTCCGAGACGCCTGGCAAGAAGAACATACAAGACAACAGACTATTACAGCCAGCAGACTAATTATAGCCGTTAGGCACATCTTAGCTAAATCTTTCATGGCCTTACAACTACATTACGTAAAAAATTACTAAACTCACTCCTCACATCAAAACAAGGACACGCTTTGATATATTCAACAGGTTCTACCTCGCCGCTACCGTCGAGATCAGGTGATGTATCCCGATGCCCTAACAATTCAATGATAGGATACTCCTTACAGAGTTTTGCTACAAGGTCACGCAATGCGTTCTTTTGTGCATCAGTCCGGGTGTCCTTTGCCTTTCCGTTCGCATCAAGTCCACCGATGTAGCAGATACCGATACTGTGTTTATTATAACTAATACCGGAAAACCCTTTCGTGTTACAATGTGCTCCGTCAATGGATAATGACCGACCGTTTTCTACGGTACCATCTAAGTCAATTACAAAGTTGTAACCGATTTGGTTAAAACCGCGCTGTTTGTGCATCAAGTCAATATCTTTTGCACGCAAATCCTGCCCGGCTTTCGTTGCCGAACAATGGATGATAATTGAATCAATAGTTTTCATATCTTTTCCTCCTTGTCTAATTCTCCTTCAATTCTGTCAATAATACTCTGCACGTGTGCAGGTGTAGCTCGTTTAAATTCAAAGCGTATCACATGATAGATAATACGGAATCCCTTGTTTTTAGGATAAGCAATAATCAAATTTTTGAACGCATTTTGAAGATACACATAAGAGAATACATACGTAATAGTTTTAATAACCAACAATGAGTTTTCTCCGTCACCTATCAAAGTCATAAATGCAAAAACAACCTCTATGATTACAAGATAAAGAAGAAGCTCGACCAAGGCGTTCTTAAACTTACTCCATTTGAAGTTTCTACAACAGACAATAGAAACGCCATCAGCTCTCATCCCACACCAAATATTAAAACCAAACATTACTACTAATGCTATAAGGAAACCTTTGGTCGGTGTCAGATATGCAAAAAGGGAGCTTAACATCGAAACGAATATAATTCGAATTTGATCTACATTAAATAGCTCATATAACCATTTCATAACCTTATAAAATTGAAGTCATGGATATTGTAAATACAGCAATCAGTCCCGGTAACAAGACAGTAGCTAGCGCGTCAAGCCAATCAAAGACAAAACCACATCTTTTCTGAATATACTCAACCACTATCGCGGCAATAACTGTCGTTACCAAAGCAACAATAGCCGATTTGTCTAAAGGGATACCTAACGGAAGAAAACAGAAAGCAAACATCACAAGAAAAACGAACATACCAGCCTTTACGTGTGTCGGCCGGTTAGATTGGAAAAGCCAATCATACAAAATCCTTATACCCATATTCATAAATGTTTAGTTATTAATTAATACTCAGTATAAGGCAAATGTATTGAGTATAATAGCCCATTCAACAAAACATGAAATTCTTGAATACAAGATTAGAGCTAAAGTTCTATTTATTAAGAGCTTATAAAACCACCTTTTTTTTGTATAAAAACAAAAAAGGCAGTTATATTTCGACTACCTTGTATTTATTCCGTATATTTGCACCGCCAATCACTTATTAATAAAAAAGCCGAAACGCGATGAGGGCTTATGCCCCCGGTCGTGCGTCTCGGCGTACTTTGTTAATAGGTGATTGGCGTTACTCTTTAACAGGCCGGGGGCTTTTTACCTTCCCGCCCCCGAAAGGATTACAGGTACAACCCCGAATCAAAAGCGTCTTTCCGCTTCCACCCGGAAGCCAATGTATCTTGGATATGCTTCATAGCCCTCGTATAGAAGTCCGAAAGTTCTTCCAAGCCGGTAAACTCATGATAAACCGGCTCTTCGTCACTGCCGAACTTGAACGTCACAGGAAGGTTTTTTCCGGACTGGACGGCAAGGTCATAGGACGCCTTGTAGTTGAACTGGTTCTCGCTGGAAAGCCATACACGCATACCGTTCCATACGAATCCGGAAAGGATCTCCTTGTCAATAGCGGCATTATACCAGGAAAGGACAAGCCCTTTCACCTCATCAGGAGAGGGTTTATGGTCGAAGTCATGCTCCATATAGGTAACACGGCTGTCGCCTGATTCACGCACGTCCCAACGGACGCGCCACTTGTTCTTGGCCGGATTGATGCACTCCAAGAGTTGCACACCGGCACTGCCTTCTACTTTTCTCATATTAGCTGAATACATACTTGGTTCGACCTTTGCCGAACATCTCCGCCTTGATGGTGGTCTCGAACGGAAAACCGTCCGGCAGTTCCTTGATTTGCAGAAGAATATTTTTCATTTCCTCGCTGTTAGTGAAGAACTTCTTCATTTCACCGTTCTGCTCGATCGAAACAATACAGCGGTCATCACCCTGCTCGGTCTTGATGCCTGTCTCGAAATCCTTGACTATGATAGGGAGGTTCACAAGCTCCCGGATAGATACAACCGTACCGGGAAAACGTTTTTTGCCGTCTTCCGGTTTGTAAGTGACGTTTAAGTCCTTGAAACTTTTCATTTTTATGCCTGTTAATTTATAAAATAGATTCTTGCAATCAGCATGTTTAACAAGTCCGTAAAAGGAAGCGATGAGTTCCTTCCGGCGGCGACGGCTCTTAACCTTACGGATCTTGCGGGCAAAGTTCTGCTTGTTACGCTTGCGGACACGGGTATGGTCCGGGTAGATAACATAACCTAAGAAATCAATGCCGTCCCTGACGGGAGAAACACGCTCAATCTTTTTTATCTCAAGGTTTATTCTGGATGCCTGGTGACACACAACATCACGCATCTTCCAAAGAAACTTCTTGCTGCCGTCAAGAATACGGCCGTCGTCACAGTAACGGAAGTAATGCCTCACACCTTCCCTGTCTTTCAGGACATGGTCAATAAAGATGGACAACAAAAGATTGCCCAGCCCCTGAGAACTCCTCAGACCGATGCTGATGCCACGTTTCATGACATTGACGAAACCGGTTAGAATACGTATGAGCGTATTATCCTTAAAGACCCTGCTTACACAGTAATTCATAAAGTCATGGTCAACGCTCTCATAAAACTTCCGGATGTCGAAAGTATAGACATGCCTTGTTCCCGCAGGATCATCACTGATGGCACTACGTACCAGACATAATAAGTCATGTGTGCCGCGTCCCTTGATGGAAGCGGCCGAAGTACGGATAAAGCGTTTCTTCAGATGCATGTCTACGACTTTCATAATGGCATGAACACCGATTCTGTCTTTTAGGGAAAAGATCTGGATGCGACGCATTTTTCCACCCTCTTCGGCTTCTATCTCAAAAAACCGGTTTACTTGGAAAAGCCCATTGCGAATCTTTTCTATCAGCTCGTCAATGATCTCATCCTTATGCGCGATAAGGTATTTGCCAGAACGGCTACGTTTACGTTTATCTCCACGCAAAACCGTCCAAAAAGACTCTTCCATGTTAGGACGAGCAACTATTTCATCGATAATATAACCTTCTCTACGCATTTTTTGCCTTCAATTTTCCGGGCCCGACTTCTTCGAATCATTGCTGACCTACCAAACTCTACCCGACGATGTATGTTCCAGTTTTCCAGCCGGAGCTGCTGTTACTGAGGCTCATCCCCCTCGGCTCAATCATGGGTAACACGTACCCGACACCGTACGCCGATTAATGTCATTCAGGCACTTAACGTCCAAATTCTTTAAATTGTAACCTAGCCGGGAACCGTTGTTCACGTTCGCATTCGAGGAATCGTTGCCGCAATTGGCGTTCGACACACCGCCTTGAGCGTTCGCGTTGTTGTTCGACCGGAGAACCACACGGGATCATGGGGGAATCCACCTTTCGGGAAGCAAAAGTAACAAATTTAACATACAGAAAACACGTTTAAACAAATTAATTAAAAAAAAGACCGGGCTTACGCCCGGATTCAAGCTCGCGCAAAGGCGGGAAAGAATCCGGGAACGACTAGACGCTCTGACGCTTTGTCGCTTCGCTCCCGTTTAAGATTACGCTATTTCGTCCAGCGCTTTGAACGCTTCAACACTACCCGCGACAACGATTTGACCGCGGAAGGCTAGCCGGGAACCGTAGTACACGCTCGCATAGGAGGAATCGTAGCCGCAATAGGCGTTCGACACACCGCCTTGAGCGTACGCGTAGTAGCTCGACCGGAGAACCACACGGGACTTTGAGCTGCTAGGAACAAACTCATCACAGTAGTAAGTCGTAGAGGTACCGGTAGCGCTGGAGACACTGGCGATGTCCATATACTTCTGATGGTAGACTTTGATCATATAGCCACCGACAGAGGAAGTCTTAATTTTACGGACAGTGCCCGAAGGAGATTCTATATAAAGCTTGTACTGTTCACTCACAGGATCATTGGGAAGGCTAACCTTATCAAGATATTCATATTTACCACCGAAAAGGTTCTCGTAACCCATACAGTTGTTACAGCCGATAGTCTTTACCGTCTCAATACCCCATTCGTCACTTTCAACATACCAAGCGCCAGTAGTGGCATGATTCTGGTTGATAGTGTCACGCATACCGAGCTTCGAAGTCTCACCGATTATACGGGTATAAGTATTAGAACCGTAACCGCACTGGTCCTGAGAATCACGGCGACCGTAAAAAGCGTAGAAAAGGTTGGCGATATCCTTGTGCATATCCCAGTCAATCAGCTGCATTCCCCGACGGGAAGCGGAGTAAGAGAACTCGCCTTGGCTGATATTGCCGACGGAATAAGTATTGGAAGCGATGGAAACAATCTTGGAGCCGAGAAAGGAAGCCTCATGGACACCCACAAGACACTCGCCATGCTCAACCCAATCAGGTTCCATGTCCTCAATCTTATCACTGTTGGATAACACTACGGGATCAAAATCGACGTTCTTGCTGATTGTGAAATACAACGACTTGGCTTCTGACGGGATGTCGCAGATAACATACATACCGTCGACAAAGCCCAAGGTACCTTCGGCGACAACTTCTTTGACCGGCGTTTCCTCCGAATCGACAAAGAAAGCGCCGATAAGACCGGTACCCATAGCGGAAGGATAACGGACACGTTTATAACCGTCAACACTGATACGCAGAACCTGATAGTTAACGTCGGCTTTCAAACCCTCACGGATGCTAGCGGCGGCAATGGAGAGTTTATAGCCGTCACGAACATCGGGAATATCATCGTAGGTCAGAATGGTGCAATCAGGGACGGAAGGACGGGTACGGTTAAAAGAGAAGCAGGCGTACTTCTTACTGTTAAGGACATCATTGACACCCTTATACCAGTAATGCGGTTCGAACATCATCACGTCACCCTCACTGCCATCAAGCCTGGCGGGGCTGGCGTTACGAAGTGACTCCGCATCGGAATAATAGTTGGAGTCGGAATCATGCAAGGGGAACACAGTGGAGACAGCATCACCCGTACGCTTGCTCAAGACACGGTGACGAGCTTTCTGGATGGAAAGGACGTGCGCCGAAGGGACATACGCGTTTTTAAACTTGTTGCCGGTACGGTTGTCAAGGTTGCTGATATTATACTCATCAGAGATGCTATCGTCAAATTCTACAATCGTATATTCAGGCTGGGTGATAGTCATTTCCGGGAAATGAGCGCAAATAGCGGCGTACTCATCATCAGGCATATACGAACTGAGTTTATAAGTACCTACAAGGCGGCAAGTGGTTACGTTGCCACCGTTCTCATCAACACCGCCCATTTCCATGAAGTTACGGAGGAACGTGCCGTCACCCTCCATCACGATACCCGTAATACGGAGGTAGCGGACATTGGGACACAGCCGTAACAGGGACTGCCAATCGACAAGTGCGCAACTATCAACTACAAGACGGATGATGTTATCGGTACCCTCAAGAAGCAGACCGGCATTTGAAAGTCGGTTCAGGTAACGGAAGTCAAGTGTCTGCAAGGTGGAGGGAAGCACTACCGAGGATAACGGGGAGCCCTCGGCGAAGGTGACGCCGGTCAAGGAGGTATTACCGGCATTGAACGTTTCAAGCTTCGTGTTGCCGGACAAGTCAATACCGGTAAAGCCGGATGATTTGAGCCCGGACATGTTCAGCGTACGCAAATGGCGGCAGTTGTTTACAAGCAAGCCGTTCAGCGTGCTTTGAGTATCGGCACAACTGATATCAAGGTTACGGAGCGAGGTGCAGTTGTTCAGGTTCAGCGTCTGCAAAATGGCATGGCTCACGTCAGTCAGGTCAAGTTCAAGGATACGGCTGGCGCCGTAGAAGTATTGGGGATCGTTCACGATAAGGTCGGTGTCAAGAGTAAGCTCGACAGGAGAACCCGCGTCTTCGGCAAGAACCGCACTCTGATGAGGGGTTCCGCTGGTATAGCCGTAACCGAAATAATAACGCTCGCTGGACTTGATCCTGACCTGACGGTTGTCACTGCCGAACCGATAGCCGAAATAGGCAGCGAAGCTGTCCTTGCGGTAAGTACCGCAAACGTACTGGCTGTCAAGAAGGGCAAAACGGTTCCTGATGGTATAGGTACGGTGGGCGTAGCGGTTGCCTTGCAGGGCATAAAGATAATTATAGAAGCTGGTACCCTCACCGGTAGTGACTCCCTCGGTCAGAGGCTTGATATACTTGAACTCACCGTCCTTATTATAAATCCGCTCGCACCAGTTGCCCATCATTTCCTCATTGAAAACCTTAAGCACATATTCAAGACTCATTGTGCTACGAAGTTTTTCAGCGACCTCACGAAGTTTGTCAGGACAACTACGAACAAGGTCCCACAATACAGAGTCATGGCCGGCAAAAGCATAACTGCCAATACTCTCATCCATTGTATCCCAGGTTGTAGTATAGTCGTATTTGAGGACTGAATCGTTACGACTGCCAAGAATGGTATCCATATCGTAAGGCAGGAAGTACCAGACAAGACCGTCCCAAGTCGCAAGCATCATATTCTTGGCTCGATTATCAACGCCTAGGAAATAGTCGGTTATCAGATACCAAGCAAACGGACTGTCATTACCAAAATATTGCGTGTATTCATTCAGAAACTTGACATGATTGCCTTTACAACTGTCAATCCAACTCCACAACCGTTGGACGGCGGCTTTGTCTTCCGCATCGGCAGTCGCCCAGGTCTGGTCCGGTTTAAAACGGAACTCAAGGCCCTCGGAAAATTCTTCTTCGGTGATATTGGAAGTACCAAAAAGACATAAAGGATGGGAGTTGTTCAGGAACTCAAGACAGATACATTTGTTACGCTGACCGTTAAGGGTGGCAGTGTCATTGAAACCTTCTATGCCTTCAAAGCCATAAATGATACCGCTGTCGGATTTCTCGTTATTGAAATTATACTTGCCGAAGTAGGTATTCGCACCGCCATCTTCTTGAGCGCAGAATAAATCCATAGGGAAGCCGTCAACACCGATACGGACATCGTACTCGCCTTTATAGGCGGCCTGTGGTGGAGTGAGCCAGCCGCATTGTTTCCATATGTCGTTAACGATACGGACACCGCCCGTATTCTGAGTTGATGAAGAATCCGAAAAGTCGGCTTTAAGGCAGAAAATATCAATAGGACGGGCACCCGGTTTGAACGAGTACAGGAATATGTTGTTGCCGTCGGCATCCTGCTGGAGAACACCGTTGATATAGAACTCGGTATTATATTTGTCGGAACGGCTGAAATATAGGCGATAGTTCTTCCGGGGATATGTCGTGGAAGAAGTTCCCTGAATGCGAAGGCCCGCTCCCTTGATATAGAAATCATATTCCTTGCCATAGGGCGAATAGAAATAAATATCAACCGGAACTTCGAACTTCTTGTTATTCGTGGCATTGACAAGGTTTACATCACCCACGATACGCATTACCGCCTTCCCCTTGGCACGAAGCTTGTCGATGTCAACATCGGTACCTTCCTCATTCAGAACGTCGTTATTTTCAAAGAGAATGACCATTTCGTCAGAGGTTGAACGGTCAACGACGTAATTGGAGAATTCCTCTTCATCAGTCAGCCCACGGTCATAGACACGAAGGCTCCTGACCTCAACATCCGCGGCATCACTGCTGATACGGATATTGGCTGGGGTATCCTGAATAAGAGACTCGGTTGGAGCATATTGCACGCAACCGCACCGGCTACCGTTGACATAAAGTTCCATCAGCCGATGACCGGACTTCTTACCGATGACAAAAGCAATCTTGAGGTTCATGTCACTGGCGAACTTGGTGCTTACCTCGGTACCCCCGGATGAACAGATACGCGCTTCGTTCGTAGACATCTGAAAGCCGACACCGCCATTCATACATTCAAGGATAATGCCCTTGCGGTCGGTTACATTCGAGCATTCGAGTTCTATTTCATAGGTGCCGCCGTTATTGAAGGCGTCAGTCTTGAAAGGCTGGTATCCGATGTCGATAGAAGCACCGTTTGTCAGTTTCAAAGAGTCACCGGTCCAGCTCCAGTTGAAACCGTCGAACTTGGTAGTGATGTCACCGTACGTCCAGGTATCAGGATTCTCTTCTGAATTACTGCGACCGGAAGCGGTCAGTTTCAGCAGCAGGCCGGAAGTGACCTCAGCAATATCAATGCGGGATTTGATCACTTCAACATGGAAGGGGTAGACGGTAGAACCGCTCCGGAATTCGATCTCATATGTACCCTGTTCGGTAAAGCGGTTCGTATACACCTGCGTCTTACGGGGAACACTGACAGACTGTGTCTGCACACCGTTGATAAAAACTGTAAGATCGGTCGGAGTCTTCTCACGGTCATAGACCACAAAATCAAAGGAAAGCTTCTCATACTGCCCCACCTCCAACGTAGGCGACAGATGATCATCGGTAAAGATGCGACCGTCCGAAAAAATGAGTTTCGTGCCGACGAAGGGAGCGTTGGGAACGCCCTTGTTGATGTCCAGGTAAATACTTTCGGAACGGATGGTCAGGTTCTCCTGCTCCATTTCAGCGACCATCTGGACGGTATGCCGCCCGGTGGAAAGACCGGAGGGAATAATAAAGTTGCCGTTGGTAGTTCCGGACCTAGTAACGGTAACCGTATCCGTCTGCACACCGTCAACATACAGGGTGACAACCTTCTCACCGGTACCGGAAAGGGTATAAGGGATGGCGATTATGTCAGAACCGCCATAGCCGGACATGCCGGAAGACAAGTTATAGCCCGAAGTCAGGGAAAGGGTGACAACCTTGACACTCGTAAAGGACTGTTTGGTCTGTGTCTTGCCCGTTTCCGGATCGGTCGTGCTGGCTTTCACAAGTATGTCAGTGGTCCCGAGCATAAGATACTTGCCCAGGTCAAGGGTATAAATGCCGCTGGACACGTCATGGATGGTTTCAGAATAGACGGTCTGGGAACCGCGCTTGGCCTGAATGACAACGGTCGCCTTCTGCCCGGTAGTCACACCCTTGTCATCACCGGAAGAGTACTGGTGGTCATAGAACCAGGTCAGAATAGCGCCGTCACCCTCCTTGATTATGGAATGGTCGACACCGGATGTAAGAATGATCTTGGTGGCGTTACCGCTTTCACCGCCACCGCCGGTACCGCCGGTAAATTCAGTGCTGGCAATCTCGGCACCAGACTTGTTCCTTAGGGACAAGGTTACGGTATTGGCTTCCTCGTCAACTTCGGAATCAAGGCTGAAAACCGTGCTGGCTTCCAGTTCTGCCAGCCGGGCGGCTATCGCGGCATTCTGGACGGGGTTAGTGGAATCAGGGTCAAGAGTCTCATCAACCTCAACCTTGTCAATTTGAAGGTTGACATTGCCGTCACCGTCCTTGGGCTGACCGACACCGTTCACCGTAATGCCTTTAACGGAATCACCGCCACCGTGACGCTCCCAACTGGCAGGATTTAAAAAAGTGGAAAGGGTGGTACCGGCATAACGGTAATCCTCCCATTTGCCGGAAGAGACCTCGAAGGTGATGATTAGGCCGGCCTTCTTATTATCGGCAATTTCAGCATCCTTAAGTGCAGGAACCGCACTGGAAAGAGTGTAATAGCCTTCTTCCAAAGGATGGAGCCTGGTGACGTCATAAAAACCGCTACCAGAGCCACCACCATCTTTTACTTTGTTTAGAATCTTCTTATCCTCGGCAGTCATTACACCGGCTTTCTGTTCTGTGGCAGCAGGAATTGTTTTTTTCCCATCAGTTATCTTACCGTCCTTTGATTTTGTCCTGTATTCAATGTCAACAGTTGATTCCAAAGGGGTAATCGTGATAGAATCAGGATCTACCATACTATCCGGAAGATTTTCAACTTTAGTTTCCAAATCCTTGCCACGATTACCGGGAAATAGTTCATTTTCTTCTTCTCCGATCGGTAAATTAGCATATGGGACTTTCTTATTCTCATCAAGAGGCGCAATACCGGAAGAACTCCCTTTAAGAGACTCAACCTCAGTAGTCCATTCATCCCACGTAACATTTCCTCCGGAGACGTTACCCATACGCGAAATAGTACAAACTGTACCCAAATAAAGTGTATCCGCTCCATCCTGCATTGTTTTTAATTGTATGCACGACGTAAACGATTGAACTACCTTATTCAAATTAATCCGTTCCACTTGTATATTTACAGGTATCTTGGAAGCTTCAACAGCCAGTACTCCCCTATAATTACCAATAGAGGAATCACCCGAATACATGAGATTCAATTTATCATTAAAGCCATTAATCGTTGTAAATGTTCCAATATTTTTGAACGGATCAGTTAAAGGAACTGATTTCTCCGAAGTCCCCGTAATCCGTTTCAATAACTCATCATCTCCATCTTTCAAATCCTTGGCTATCTTATTTACATTCCTAACCAATTCATCAAAATCGCCATTGACCATTGTGGCAATACTATTTACAAGCAATTCAATAGAAACTTTCCGGCTTCCACTGACTTCTACATACATGTCTCTTACCAACTCAGTTGTATCAGTCAACTGTTCAATTGTAAGACTATTCGTCTTCAAGGATTGTAATACAAGGCTGACAATTTGTTGTTTTTCCGATTCTGTCATATCTTCCATTTATTTAAAATTCAACACCATTCATTATTTTATTTCTTATGATACAGTTCAAACTTTAGGATTGGAGTCCATCAGGAGCAATGGGAAAATCATCAATAAATTCCCCATTCCAAGTCACCTCATAATAAGTTTTGTCATCTCCACTTGTAGTAAATTTAAGAGCTTCACTAGCTTGTATATCTACTTGATAACTCTCTCTTTTGCTGCTGAAATTCTGATCATCGGAATACCCTCCATTTATAACAGACATTTTCTCAATACTCCGAATGGTATTACCATCTACTGTTTCAACAAATGGTACATCAAATACCACATCCCCCTTTGCTGGTACATCTAATATTATTCTAGCATAATAATTATAGGAAGTAAATAGGCTAGTCATTATTACTTGATAACGCAAATAAAGTTTACCAGTAATTACACCTATATTATCTACAGTTTCACCACCTTGCTTAATAGCTCTCAATTTTTCATCATTAGCAACTTTCCTATAAGTATCATTCTGAATTCTTCTTATGGATACCTGATTATTCCATTCCAGTATAGGATTCATCGTTCTGACTTTCTGTAACATCTGATTAAATACGAAACTCTTTAATCCATCTATCTGCTGGTTGAGCTCTGGAACATTACCTTCTTTTCTTGCATAACGAACCGAGTCAAAATAGACATAATTACAGCATAGAACTCTGTTCAGCAACTCGGCAAACCACACAGGACATCCCATAGAGTTTCCAAGAGTAAACAGCATTGTTGTATATTCATGGCTGAACAACTCGACAATATCCTCATCTGAGGTCACAAATTGTTCATTGTCTACGCCAAATGTCCAACCATTATCTTTAAAACCACCAGGTACACGAAAATCGAAGAAATATTGCATCCCGTCTATCCACCAAATTGCATCAAGCCGTTGCTTGTTATCCTTCATGGAATATTGTATAAGGGTAGTCTCGGAAAGCTGGCATTCATCATCTGTAACTTTGAAAATATCGCTCGTATTACCGTTTATAACAATATTATAATACCCACATGGAAGTAATGAAACCGTATAGAAATAAAGAACCTTATCCTCATTCATTTGCCATGAACTTAATGTTATAGGCGTAGACGTATCATCTATAACGTTATTAATGCAAACAATAGGCTCCTGTTCTTCCGGAGTGGAAATCAGTTCAATAAAAATGTGATCTGTACGGGCAAATAACTGCACATATTTGCTTTTCGCACCAAATTTATCGGTAGACGGAGAAAAAAACAGTGGTGTAAATGGACTTATAATCATATTCTAAGCTTTTGATATTGAACGGACAAATAATTCATACTTCACTCCCTCATTTCTCTCAATTACACTACTCACCTCTTTAATATATCCTTCATATACCAAACCGTCTTTTAAAATTTTAATAGTCCTATCATCCATTTGAGGCACATTCTCATCATAAGTTTTGAAAGAAACATCTCCACAAGTAACTATACGTTCACTCACAATAAAGTCATCTTTCATTCCCACACCATTAACAGCAACCTCACTGTTTCCATCTGAAGAAGAATATCGCAATCTGTCAGTAAACATCCCGATATAACCAGCGTTCGCTTTAAGCATCTCACCCTGCCAATACATTGTATTAAACATTGATTCAGAGTAAAGAACTCCACTTATCCCCCATCCGTTTCTAATAATTTGGTAATCTTTATAGATTACTCCGCCTTCGTTTGGGAATGTAGTGTCCGCCCCGACAAAAAAAACGTCATTGTCACTTTCATTGTCCGTTGTATCACTCCCCCTTTTCTGAGACAAGAACTCAATTCCATAGGCATCTGCACGATAAGGGCTGATCAGCTCAAGCACATTATCAGTTATATCCACACCAGTAGTATATTCAGTCGTAAAACGAAACTCATCACGTCCGTTGATACTTTCGTAATCCTGCTTGTCATATCCCACCCTAACGCGTGAGTAGATTCTCGACTCTTTCACCTTATATTCAAAATCAGAAAAATCACCTCCAAAGTCCCTTACATTATTATCCTTGAACAAATCACTACGATGTATGAAAGATACAGTATTCCCATTAATGACAGGAACAAAGCCGAAAACAGCCTCCATCCAATCTTTGAACTTGGTATATGAAGTATAAAGTTTGGCTTGAGGGATCCCCCGGATACTCTCAGCAGCCAATATCACACAACTATCTAACCTTTCATCAACGCCATACGCTATTGTACCGTGAATACCGTCATTCCTACCATTCATACTTTTAAGTAGTCTATTCAAAACAGTAATAGGCTGTATGACGTCTATATAAACAGATTCACCTCTAGTAGGAAATATCATTGAACAACTAAAATTCACGAAATAGAATTCTTCAAACTTATCATGATAATAACATAATAGAACAATACCATCATTAGCTTCTAGCGTAATTTCATTTTCATAATCCAACGAAGTGTATTCTCTTTGGTCTGTTGGACTACGCCTCCACTCTTTTAAAGCCGTACCTGATTTCGTTTTTAGCCAGACTCCTGAATCATAATAGCCATTTATTACTCGGAACTTACCCTTCATAGATATTTTAACGACCATCCTATTTGATGTAGTAATCAAACAGGATTCCAAATTAGATCCTGGCCCAACATTATTCACCTCTATACCACTACCTTTAACTAGTTCACTACTTCCAATATATAATGGAAGAGTCATGTAATGCTCTGCACCGGTTATAGGATTTACATATTGACTACCATCTTCCGTAGTACGCCCACCTAAATAATAGGTTACATTTCCTACATACGATAATCTATCATAATATAATTGAGCTGTGTCCTTTATTTCATCTACCGAATACTCATACTGTGTTCCCTTGTTAGCCTTGATGATTTCCGCTATGCTATCATCTATCGCATTAATGGATATAGTATTCCCATCATAGGTCAATGTTCCAAAGTCTAACCTGCAGCTAAATAGCTCTTCATAAGTATGAGAATTAGTTATTGTATAGACAGCGATACTGGCATTTGAAGCCAGATATTTATTCAGATATTCATCCAATAGAAGATTATAAGCTTCATTGACGAATTGAAATTTAGAAGTAAAAGTCCTAGTTATTCCTTCTAACCCTGAACGCTTACGAGAAAATTTGATTTCATCCCAATTCTGAATACAAGATTTGGAAATATCATAGGAAATACTATCAACGGTAAGTACATATTTACAAAGCATTTTAACTCCTTTTGAACGTTCACGAGCAAATATATAGAAAAAGCCAACCAGTTTCCCGATTGGCTAAATTCTTGAAAATTGCACTTTGCAAAAGCAAGACATAACTACCTATTTTTCAACGTAATAGATAAAATCTAAAATAATTATGACTTTCTGTATTCTCAATTTACAAATTAATACTTTCATAAAAAAGCCCCAAAACCGATATAACCGGAACGGGGCTTCATTGTCTTAATTAAACGGTCTCGCTTCACAGCGGTACACTATCTTTAGAAAGTGGCTGCGGAAAGTTCTTTAGATATACGTTCCACCGCTACCCGTATCTTATCATATTGTTTTTGTCCGGCTGCTGTCACACCGGAAGTATATTGTCTCATCAATGAAGCATTGATACCTGCCAACTCTGCAACCTTAGTAACATTCAGAAATGAAAAATAGTTGAAAAAAGACTGCATATCATATTTGTAGATAAACTCCAATTCCGGCATTTCCTTGCCTTCTTCTGCCTGCATCTCCTTTATTTCCTCATATGCTTTCATCATATCCTCTTTCGCGGCTTCCGCCGTATCTCCATACCCTGCCAAACCAAAGCCGGGTAAATCTTCCTCGACAAAGCATGAGTAATACCCATCGCTCGCCTTTTCCATGATTACAGTTACTTTCATATCTATTGATCTTAAAATAGGAGTACGGCACTATTACCGTACCCCATTGCCTCAACAAAAACAGTCTCTAACTATGAACAAAAAAGGTAGGGGGATTACTCCCCCAAAAGAACCTTTCTTGCTTTACGTTCCATTCCGGTAGGTACTTCTTGTTTGCCATGCCTTGACAGGGCAAATTTGTTTCCCGTTTTGGGACTATACCAAATATCATGGCTAGCTCCATGTCTGAGAACGTAACAACCTGCTGCGGTAAGTTCCGCAAAAAACTGATTGTACTTCATAATGTAAAAGACCGTTTTATTTAAGACGATACAAATATAGCGTTTTTGCTATAAATAACCAAATAAAAACATAACTATTTTGCTATATTTATGAAAAGTTATTTCCATACCCTTTTAATCAATCGTCAATACCCAATTTCGTGAAGCAGAAACTTACGACCGGAAGAAATACGACTTCTTACAGTTCCAACAGGAATGTTCAGGATTTCACTTATCTCATCATAAGAATACCCTTCTGCATAGTACATCACACTGTCAATACAGCGTGATCTCTGCGCACATCTGCCAATCGTCAATAATAGATCATTAAACAATACAGATTCGTAAGTACAATCAAGCGTTACATTTTCCTTTACAGAATCATACCCAGTGAAATGAATAAGAGAATTACGATTATAACGAGTGATGTAGGTATTCTGCATAACGGCAATACACCAAGGTTTCATAGGTTTAGAACAATCAAACTTATCTTGGTTCTGAAGTATCTTATACACTGTATCACCAGCTAAATCTTCAGCGTCCTGTGCAGAGGAGCAAAATCTTCTCGCAACACGGAATATCCAAGGATATATCTCTAATAAAGCCTGCTCAAAACTCATGATTTCCCCTCCCTATTACGTGTAGATTATTCCCATTTATACATCGCTCAACGTATTTTCGATGAACAATACTTTGCTCATACATTTCTTGAGCTGTACGTTCTATCGAATCAATAAGAGTATCTACCTCATTAGGGGAAGAGGTGATTAGGTTTTTCACTTCGGATAATTGTGCATTTATCCGATCACACTTGTTTTCTAATGTTTGCAGTTTTGGCAATAAATTACAGCATAAAAGCTGACTTATACAATATGTCCTGTTCTTTTTATTCATAAAAACGGTCGTTTGTGATTCTAAAAGGGAATTACTAACGACCGCATGAAAAATTCGCTTTAATTAAAAATTAATAGAATTGACATAAATATGTAAGATAGATTTCTATGTCCTCATTTTTCGGATTGATATATCAACCTCTACTTGGTGAACTATATTTGCATACACGGCAGCATTAATTACGCGGGAATCAATACTCATTTTAAAGAATGTCATTAGAAAAGCAATCTCTGCATCAAAAGAAGAACGAATTTGTTCAGGAGTAGCCTTACTTCCTTTATGTTCCTCACTGCGTCTCTCCTCATTCCGTTTTTGCTCAAAAATTGCAGAATGAAGTAAATAATCAAGCTTCGATATAACTTGCTCATCACTCATATCCCGGATATCTACATTTAGTTGGCCCAACACCTGACGAACATCATCATAAAAGCCTAGAGAAACAAGAGTCTGACATATACGAAGGCTCAATAGTTTGGCACGTTCCTTCACCATATCCTCTTTGTCCATAATCATAGCCTGCATACCTGAAGGATTAACAATGCTTCTGTATTCAATAATTAATTTAGATGCCATCTCTTTAAGCGTGCTTTCAGACACAGATCCGCGGTCCGAAAGCAAACAAGCATAGTTGCCGCATGAAAGCTCAATGAAATCATTCAATGTTATCTGATTTAATCTTTCAATCATAGCTATTTCAGTTTAGACAACTTATATAGTTCAAAATCACGGTTAGACGCATCCTGACGCTGCATTTTAAGACTCTTCATCAAAAGGAGATTTGTTCTATCAACTCTTTTTTCTAATCGGGAATAATCATTGAAAACAATGGTGCCACCGGAAGAAGATGCAAAATATGTCGGTGAAAATGTAGGAAAGTCCCAATCCGGTATATCAAAATTAGAGATATCTACCCTATCAACATCAGGAAAGACTTGCGCACCTTTAGGAATATCAACTAAAGTTGGAGTATCAGGAGTAATCCATGCTTTTCCGGAATACATGATAACTTCATGTTTACCGGCATCACCAACCAAAGCAGCACCGCCGGGGTGCCTATCATTACCTTTAGTACCTTCTGCATAAGAAGGAATAGGAGTGGCAAGAATTGTTGCTACTTGCATAGCCCCCATCGCCCCGATAACAGCAGCCATTACGGCACCGGCAATCGGACCTAACTGGAAAGCTTCCATAATACCACGAGCTGTTGCAATTCCAGTTTCTGCAACTTGTACTCCCTTATGCCAAACAGCTTGTTTATGGGCAATCTCTTGCTTTTGTTTTTCCAACTCCTTATTCTTGGCTTCTGTCTGATCCTTTGCTGCCCGTTTACGCGCTTCCGCTTCCTCTTCGGATATAGCTCCAGACTCTGCCTGATTCTCAATTCGTTCAATATCCTCATCATACTTTTCCTCATTAGCTTCCCGCTCTTCTTCTATTTTCTGAATCTGACCATCATAAATAGAAGAGACTAAGTTTCCAATAGCCCCCACAGCTTGCGATGCTGTTTGCATCCATTTTTTCAGATTCCTAAGACGCTCTTTTTGAGCTTTTTCATCAGCTTTGGTTATTTGCTCGATAGCATCAATCTCCGCTTCTGCTTCTTGCCGAGAAAGATCTGCCTTTAATTTTTGTAACTGTTCTGCAATTCTAGCCCTATCTTCAGCACTCAAATTTTCATTTTGAAGTTCTAAATCCAATGCATCAATAGCCGCTTCAGTAGTTTTACGTACATAATCTAATTTTAACTGATACTCAAGTTCTGCATACTCTTGCTGGGTTATTTCCTTAGAAGCTAACTGTTTTTTAAGAGCAAGCGTATCCATAACATATGCAGCATCCCGGATTTCCTGCTCATGCGCTGCATTCTCTGCTATTAATTGCACCTGATCGGATGCATGTCTTTCGTAAAGTTCTTGTTTCTTTTTTGCATATTTGTCGTCAATGAGAAAAACATCTTCACCTGTTTTCTCTGCTGCATCAATTTCTGCTTCACGTTGCAATTCCAACTGGTGCAATTTCAAATCAAGTTCTTCCTGGGACCCCTTTTTTACAACAGCAAGAGCGTTCTCAACATCCTTCTTCTCACGATCAGAATTATACTTAATAGTAAACTCATCTAGCTTTTCCTGCATTTCCTTAGCTAAATTCTGACGTGTAGCAATTTCCTCTTTGCTATTACCCTTGACGGCAGCAATCTTCTTCGAGTAAGCAACACCAATTTTAGCAAGTTCTTTCTCCAGTCCCTCATCCATAAGAGCTAGTTCTGACTCCTGATAAGTTTCATGAATTTTCAGCTTCTCTTTGAGAGCTTTTTCCTGTTCACGTTTTTCTTTATCAGTAAGTACCTTTACTGAATTCCCCTTTGTACCACCATTCTCTTTCAAATCAATGGTATCAAGTTGTTCAATAAGAGATTCTGTTATTGATGAAATAGCCTTCTTACCTGCAGCAGCTTTAGTTGCAACATCGATCTCATCTTTAATGACATTATTGGTGCGTCTCCATGAGGTCAGAATTGTAAAGAATCCTCTGTCTTTCAATTCTCCTTCCAATTTCTTACGATTATCTATAGCTAATTGATAATCACTATTTTCATATTCCAAACGAGACTTCAATGTTTCAATATAATCTTCTTTAGCCTTTTTGGCCGCCTCATCAGCAGACATTCCTGAATTTATATATTCTTTATACAACCTCTGCATATTTCTAGTATTCTTCTCCAAAATATCAGATTTCATCATCTCTTTCTGTGCAAAGGCAACAGCCTTATTGTCTGCTTCATCTTGTAATTCAGAATACCCCTTCAGCTGTGTAGCAACATTCCTCAACCCTCTTGCCAGAAAATCAAGGACATCCTTCATTATACCCTTGGAATCATAGAAGGATAACATAAATGCTTCCCACGCAGAAGAAAGTCCCGCAATAGAACCTTTAACATTGTTACTCATGGTATCTGCCATATCTGCTAGTTCTTTATCCACGCCTGTAATTTGGTCCCTCAATGGAACAATTTTATCAGAAGCTGTAAGAAAAGCATTGAAAGCAGCGACACTCCGTTTATCTGTTAATTCTAAAGTTGTATTCAAATCTACACCTTGTTCTTTCAGTTTCTTTAAGCCAGCGACCAACTCAGGCAATGTTTTTACAGGTTCTCCAAGTGCTTTAGCTAATTTGCCATTGCCATCAGCCAAATTCAACAAAATATTACGAGTGGCTGTTGCAGACATTGAAGCATCAAAACCTGCATCTGCAAGCTTTTCTAACAATGCCAAAGTATCTTCTATTTGGAAATTGAATGCCTTTGCAACCGGACCAACAATAGGCAAGGCGGTAGCTAAGTAAGAAAAAGATAAGGCACTCTTTGATGTAGCAACAGCCATAGCAGATACATAACGTTCTGTTTCTTTAGTGCTAGCATTAAACATTCTCAATGCAGCACCAGACAATGCGGCTGCATCCGAAAGTTCAGCTCCAGTTGCTTGTGCGAATCGTAATATGGCACCTGTCGAATCTAATATTTCACGACGTGTAAAACCTAATTTGGCTAATTCTATTTGTAGTTCAGTAGCTTGTGCAGCTGTATATTTCGTTGTTGCTCCTAATTGACGCGCATCAGTGGTTAATTCTTTGATATTGTCAGCCGTCGTACCTAAAATCGCTGCAAGTTTGCTATTAGCAAATTCAAATTCAACAATGGAACCAACACCTTCACGCAGTTGCGTAAACATCTTAACAATCCCTCCAACAACAGCTTGTGCACCAATATATCCAGCAGCCCATCCTTTCAATCCTGCACTAACTTGGCTTAGCCCAGGAGCCATCTCCGTTTTAAGCATCCTTCCTGCATTCCGGGCAATAATACCCATATTCTGCATGGACTTATTACCGTTCTGTATCTCCACCCATGCAGCCTTTACTTCTTCCCGATATGCACCGATAGTCATTTTCTGTTGACTATATCGATCGGAATTTCGCTTTATGTAATCGGTATTGATTCCGATTGTAGAATTAAGACGGGCAAGTGTACGAATATAATTCTCATCCGTATCTTTCAAAACATCAACAGCCTTTTGCAGCTGCTTATTCATTTCCTTTGCTTGTGAACGGCTATGTACTTCCTGATTAGTCAAGGTAATAGCAGTTCTGATAAGTTTTAAACGTTCTTCTTCAGATAAAACAGCTTTCTTACGAGTAGTATTACCGGCATTCTGCGCTTTTGTCAAGTTAGCTTCCGCTTTAGCAGCCTTTTCCAAGGACGCAGCATTATCCGAGTTTGCCTTGGTTAGTTTCTTCAGTTCAGCAGCAGATAATTTCTCTACATTTAGCTTTTCCTCTATCTTCTTACTGACAGTTTGAGTTATTTCAGACTGTTTTCTAAGAGCTTCGGTTAATTCAGCAGATGCAGAACCAGCCGTTTTTGCTTGAGTATTATAAAGGTTACTCAACTTTTCAAGATCAGCAACACCTTCTACATTTAGTTTCAAACCTTTTGCTAATTCTTTGGCCGCATTAACATAATCAGCCCTCACACGCTCAATAGTATTATCAAGCTCCACCAATTTCTGCAAATCGCTCTCATCAACGAAATCTTTCAATTTTAAATCCATAGTTACAGATAATGTCTATATTCAATAATCTTTCCTTTTATCTCAACTCCAAGTTTATCAAAAGCATAGGTACCATCTTCTTTCTGATAAACAACATACATGCAACCATCCAAGACAGCTGCTTTCTTTGCAAGATCACTGATACGTTCCAGTTCACTCTGCATCTTTTTTATTTCGCAACTACAAGCCATTTTCTACCGATATCCACATTCTGAAAAGAAACGTTCCATCCAGGGACGGAGATACATAATATTAAAGTACTCTTTAGCTGTATCACCAATGCCTAAAATCTGCTCACCGTATTTCTTCTCAATAGAACTACCGTCCGTAAATCCTTTCGTTGAGAATCGAAGCCCGGAATCAATTCTATCGGCAGTTATGCTATCATAGAAAGTACCAGTAATAAAGAGGTTAGGTACCTCAACCGGACGCGGTGGCAAATAAAGTATCTCACTTCTAAGAGGTGGAGTTATCCTCTCCTTCCATCGTTTATATTGTTCCGCACGGTTCTGCCAGGGACCGGGCTCGTTAAAATAGGTGTCAGTATCATAATCAGGATTCAATAGATGTTCGGTACCGTCCAAGCCGGAATATAATTGTTCCTGAATACAATCAACGAGCACATTCTTATGTTCTTCCATACACCTAATACATTCCTCTTCAAACCCGGATGCAATGGAATGAATAACTCTATGTAATTCATCAAAATCTGCCATACAGTAAAAATATAACGGGCTGGGCTGTAATCACACCCCAGCCCGTCGGTTACTTAGTTATCGCATCGTACACTTCCGAGAGCTTCTTCTTACGGTCAGCTTCCTTCAGTTCCTGCCACACGACTTTAATGTGTGCATTAATAAACTCTTCCTTCGTCATGCCCTTCACAGCAGCTTCGACGAACGTAACATTATCTACCTTCATGACACCTGCTCAATACCTCTGATTCCTTTTTCATACAATACAGAAGGAGCTTTCAACGAAGGAACCGCCCCGGCTTTAGGAACAATGGTAATGATACCATCCGAATACGTAGCAGAAGTTACGTTATTCATAACTTCAGCAGCACCATCAGCAATAAGACTGCCAAATTCTTCTGTACGGTCATAACCACCAACAACTTCAACTATTTTGTAAGTATTTTCGGCCTCCAACTTTTGAAACACAACATCAACCAAGCCTTTAACGAAATTCTTGGGATTGAAGTCTAACTGCACGTAGTCAAAGTGCAATTGGCTGTCTTCCACATCTTCATGTGAAAAACTAACAGTCATCGCAGACTTAGCACTACTGGTCGGGTACTGTGTCACGGTCGGATAAACAGTAGACATCGGAATACCGGCAAGGATATCAGTGTCATCATTATAACCGATCAACATATTATCCTGATTCCAAAAGTAAACGTCCCATCCTTTATTGGCACATTTCAGAAGCTGGGCATTCAAAACCTCATCAAATTTCTTCAAAGTGAAGGTGTCTGTTTGAGCGCTAAGCCCGTTGTATTCACTTGCACCGTACCCTACAGCATTAACTTGGGGCTCTCCACCATTCTTGGCATACTCCAGGAATGGCAAAATAGGGTAAATACGCCCGGGACGGTCTGCATGGCACAATTCGAGCAACTTCTCACCTGTTATATCAGCAGGGAGTTTGACACCATGCTCTGCCAAGATAGCACCTTTGACTTTTTTCCAGTCAATGCTACAAGCAGAACTACCAGTGTTCATCCGGGAACCCTTACACGTTCTAATCTTTCTCATTTTCTTCTACAATTAAGATTATTAATTTTTATTTCCATCGAGCGTATATTTATGGCATCAATCGGCTCGCTCACAGCCTCACCGGAATCTGTATAGGCTCCGTATCTGCCATATGAATAGTTTTCTGAATAACTATGTTTCACTTTTTCGTCATAGTCGCAGTCGAACCGAGAATCTTCATATAATACTTCCAATAAACGTTTATAGATTGGCCGAAGGATATTTTTAAAAGATGTGGTTCTGCGCATCTCATTGCTCCACTCTTTACAAGAAGAACATGCTATAATTAACGAAACCTTTGCTTTTGAAAAATAATCCGCGTCACCTCTATCCTCACTAATTGGAGTGAATAGTGCAACCAATGGAAACTTCCTTTCAGACTGGGCAGAAGACTTACTGTATTCATCTAAAATATCTTTGATATATTGACTGCTACCGAAGATGTAATTCAACCTTGGGGACTTCACAACTTTAGTTCCCCCTTTCCCATTTGGATAGAGGATTTCAAGCCCTTCTGGAAGTTCCTTTACAATCTCCTCAAACAGTTCTGTTATATCTAAATCTATCATAAATTGAAAGCATTAATTGGGGTCAAAAGATTCTTGGTTATTTGCACATCGAAAGGACAATCATTCGACATAGCCCATTCAACAAACTGTTTATTCTTCTCTACCATGCTATTCCATGTGCTTACTTGTCTCTTCAAAGGAGCTATATATTCATTAGCACATTTCAAACGGACAAGCCCGGTTATTGTAGCCTGGGTGTTTGCGTCACGAAGAATATGATAAAAGACATAGTCAGCGAACGGTTCACACAGCTTCTCGCATAATACTGCATATCCGGACTGGGGGGCTTCCTTCTCTTCTGAAATATCAACTTCATCTGAAGAATCTTCCTTTTCCCGTTCAATAAGCTCCAAATAATCTGTGATAGCTTGGGAAAGAGTCACACCAACAACATTCCGAAGAAATTCGGGCTGAAATGCCTTAATATACCCATTTATCACCTCATTCACAGCAAGAGATTGGGGCGAAGGCATTTCAGCGACCGAAACATTCTCAATATGCCTGGGACCTGACATAAAATATGAAACATCAATCAACATAGCGATAGTTATTTAGAAGTCTTGCCTTTCCCGGTTTTCTTTTCATCTTCTACGGAAACGGCTTTATCATCTGTAACAGTTACCTCCTTGGCATCTTCCTCTTGCAAATCTTTTGAATCGGCAACCGAAAGATTCTTTTCATCAGAAGGCACCTGTACTTCAAGTTCTGCAATGCGAGCTTTCATTGTTTCACGCTCTTCTGTCAGTTCAACAATTGTCTTATCTTTCTCTGCAATGGATGCAGTAAGCCTGCCAATCTCTTCATTTTTCTCTGCAAGCATACATTCCAATGTCTTTCGGGCATCTTCTTCTGTAACAAGACCACATTCGGAAATAGGGATGAGTTGAATCATCCCTCTATTAATCCGAATGCGTTGCTCTTTAAGCACATTGGTTACATCCTTATCGTTACCTCTAAGTATGTAATCCATAATCCTACGCTTTAGTTATTGCAGTCTTCAATGCGGCCAAATCCCCATAAGCGAAAGCCCACGGCATATAAATCGGGAAGATAACTTCTTCTTGTGCCATCAGCACAACCTCATTGCAAAGCTTGGTCTCCACATCTTCAGCCCATTCAAGTGTCAAAGTGGTATAATCAACCAAATTTGCGGCTTGGTTAAAGTCACCTAAAAGATACTTACCTGGAAGAATACCACCATACTCGATAATCGGACGACCGGCAATATATTTCACCCCATCAACCATTTTAACGATACCAAGATTACGTCCTGTCGTATCTTTCTCTGATTCCATACCGTTAACAGTCATTGGATTAAGAATAATAGCATTCGGAAAATACTGGGCATATGTCATTGCGGCGAAAGCTGTTTTCACTACATCTTCAGAGTTGGGTTCCTCAATGTTCTTAAAGCCGGCTTCATGAACACTGAATGTCATTTTATCCGTAGCCGTTTCAGCACCGGAGAACGCGACACCAGGAATAAGGATACGACCATCTTCCATTTTCACAAGAGCGTGTGTTTTGTTCAGTTCTGTAAGAACAGCGGCGCCAGCGAACGTGATACTCATTCCATCAAGAATCAAATCCTGTGGTTCTGCAAACTCTACAATCACATCCTTATCACCGTTATATCCGGTAATAGCTTTTACAGCACCGGCGGCACCTGTAACAATGGCTGTACTGATAATCTTCTCTACAGAAGTCACCCCAGTATTATTTATAATACCAAGCAAATTCTCACCATTACCGTCACCAAACAAGATGTTCCAGTCTTCTGCCATCCAAACAGCTTCAGGAAGCATGTTCAAGATGTAGGAACGAATGTACACTCTTGATTTCAACATACGTTTTGAAATACGGATATGAGTACCAAGGCGCTTAGTTCCTGTCTGTATCTCTTTTACCTTGATGCTTGATTCAGGCAAACGCCCATTCTCTGTTACAAAACGGGCATTGCGGTTGAAAGCATATACTTGTGCATAGGCAAGTTGAGGGTATGCAGGATCAGCAGTCAACGTCGTTAATACATCACGCATATGCAACTTTTTGTTGGCAACCTGAGTCACAACACGTTTCTGTTGTTGAGTAATCAACAAATCACCGGTGTAATTGTCAGTCATGGAAACGACATCTTTCAAGGAGAAGCCGTCAAACTCTCCTGATTTGCGTGTTTTTCCTTCTGCGAAATCTCTGAATTTTTCAGAATCAAGCATCTCGTTCAACTTCTCATCGAACTTGTTGATAGTATCCATAGAAAGACCTTTCTGCTTCATTTTCTCGATACTTTCACCAAGAGTTTTAACTTGTTCTACAAGTTGCTCGTTGTCCTTTACCAATTGCTGGAACTTTTCTCCATCATAGGCTTTCAATAGATTATTGATGTCACCAAACTGTTTCGTTACCTCCTCCGGTGAAGCAAATCCTTCAAGTGACTTGTTAACTACTTCACACATCATGCCGGCGATATTTTCCATAAATGTTTTCTGTTCTGCCGGCAGACCGTCCGTTTTCAGATTAAAATCTGATACTGTAAATTTTCTAATTGGCATAAAATTTAAATTTTAAGTTATTTATTCTCGAAACAGCTATTCAAACTCTTGAAATCGAGTAAAGTGCCATTATCAGCGGCTTTAATCGTTACTTCATCGTTCCCATTTTCCCCGTCATTCTTTTCTTGAGTGTCAACAGACGGCTCATTTTTTCCGGTGGTATCTTCAGAAGTATTTTGCAGAATAGCATTCGAACGATATACTTTTCCCCAACAGTGGGGACATCTTACATAATTCATAAGGTCTTGTAGACCCTTTTGAGTAAATTCTTTCTTTTCTGATTTGACAGAATCAATAAAAGAAATTACTTGGGTTCTAATCTCTGGAGTGAGCTTCTCCATTTCTTCCCTTACAATGTCCTGTGTTATCCATCTCTGATAATCAGCAGCATAATCTAATACCTGTTGGGCAAAGGTATGCTCCGTTTCTGCATCATAATCAAATTGATAACCACAATGAGGACATGAGACAACGGCACCACCGTTGAGGCTCTTCAGTAATAAACTTAATTCCATATCGTATCCTTTTAAACGTTCATCACTATATCCATGCTGCAAGAACGCTTTCCGGACGAAATCAACAGCCTCCTTTACCTGGTCAGCAGTAGCAGACTTAATATTCACAAGGAACGTCTGGGGATTACTCCCCCAACTTGTCAATGTTGAATATTCCATCATACGCCATTCAAGCACCTTACAAGGATCGATAGAATCCCTTTTGATAGCTTTTACTCCGATAGAGTGTTCTAGGGTTCTTCCATTCTCTGCAAACAGCTTATAATCAGCCAACGTGTCACGTCCAATCTGTTTTTCAAGATTTAACTGACCGACCATAACCAAATTACCTTCTGTTTCCTTACCACTCAACGGAACACCTAACAACTGGTCTGTACGATGATTCAGGAACCAACGCATCCGACCAATATTTTCTTTCAATGTCTTATTGAATGAGCCGGGCATAGATATGTCATTTTGTGAGTCCTTCACACCGATACCATTCACCGCAACGGTAACGATACCCTTCTCATCAACATCATTTGCCTTTGTCTTGTACTGAAGGCTTTTGATTTTCTCTTCCATCTTTTTCATCTCCACTTTTAGTGTTAAAAACTCGATTTACTTTATCCAGTTCCTCATCTGACATATCAAATTTCAATTTGTCAAACAAGGGATTTTCTATCATACTTTCGCCTATTTGGGCACGCCAGTCATTGAGTGTTATAAGCCCACATGAGAATTGTTCACGACAACGTTTATTTATATTTGTCTTTACGTCCTCGGATTCTTTCAATCCTTCCTGCAAACAATCAACATCAGAGAAATCACAATCCAAATAATATCCCCCTCCTTCAAGACCAAGGAAAGCTGTAAAATCCTTGCAGAATTGTTTGGCCATAGGAATAACAGTTGAACAATATACGCTCTTTTCAGCAGTAGCCTGATTGCTAAATGTGGACTGGTCTTTTCGCGGAACAAGAACGGCAGGGATGCCGTATGCCCCTGCAATATTTATTGCATCAGCCAAGGTTTCTTCAAACGGCTGTAACTCTGCAATAGAAAGATTAGTACGAACAAAATCAATGTCTGCATCTGAAATACCATAAGGCACCTGGCCCTTCCTTACACCATACTTCTCAAAATTTTGCTTCAAAAGCTGTTCCTTTTCATCGTCAGTCAACGCTATTGAACCGGTAGCATCAGTTTTCTTACTTACAATAAAGCCCAATCCACCCCGCTTTACATAAATCACATTTCTAGCTTCATATACAGCTATTAGATTTGATATTGGCTTATTTTGGGAAGCAAGACGACTTTTGGACTTCAAGAACATAGCCCCTGAATAGAACTCTGCACTTCCGTCTCTATCATGCCATATTTGGTATGGGGGAATTTCCAAACTACCATTCCAACCATACTCCAAACGATAGCTACGAATAATATCTTCTGTTTGAGCAATACCAAACAATGGCACATTTCCATAAACCGGTTCTACAATAGTCTTATCAGAAGGTATTACCCAATAATTATCGCAATATCTCCATTTTTCAGCTGTAGAAAAGACATCAGGCATAGCGGCACGAATAAAGCTATTCCCTGTACACAATTTATAAATATGGTGCTGATAAATCAATTCTTTCCAACGCATCAAACAATTAGGACGACTAAGTATGCCATTCATTCGTTTATTCGCCCATACTATACTGTCATCCTTAGTTTTCTTCAATTGAAAATTAGCACCTGCAATTCGCGATGCAATATAATCGATCGGGAAAAAGACTTCAGGTATCGTACTGAATAGCGTTAGATAGTTACTGCCCGCTACAATAGGACTAGTAAGGTCCTCAATGTATGCAACTGACCATTTTTCAGCCTTGCCACTTTGAGTATCTATATCCTTATTTTCAGATGAAGTAACTATTTCAACTTCACCTTTAGTCTTAGATTTCTTTCCAAATAGATTATCAAAAAAAATATTCATTGGGTTCCTTTTTGAGCAAAACTAAGTAAAAAGGAAAACCGTTTTCCAAAACACTAAAATCTTGAAATTACGAAAACATAACCCCAACGATATAACACACTTATTTTCAATCACATATAACACAATTCAATTCAAACCTAATTTTACAACGAACTGTACTAGCCCACTCAAAACAGCACTAGCCTCTTTTGTTTCACTATCTTTATTATAGTCCATCAGGTTATTCATGAAGGCAACATATTCCGTATCAGATTCTACTTTTGATGCAGAAAAAAGAATACTATTTTTCACATAATCAGATGTTGCAGCAATACGCTTGTCTACATCCGGAAACTCTTTCATTACACGAATCTCCTTGTTTGTACTAGAACGGAGTTCCCGGATAAAAGGGAAATAAGCATCCGTACATTCAATTACACATGAATCAGATTCATGGGACAAAATAGAAGAACGTATATCTTCTGTTGAAGTAGTTTCCATAAATACGACATCAACAACATGCCATTTATTTCCACATCTAAACACTTGTATAAGGACAAATTTCCCATTAACATTCGGCATCACATATAGAATCTTCTTAGTGTATTTACATTCGGTATCTGGATTGAAGAAATTAATAGTGCCATTACAAGCATACAAGTTTCTTTTTCGCCGGTTACTAAACTCTATATACTGCTCACTACACAAATCCACAACGACATATCGGAACGTATCAGACAGGTGCCCGTGCTCCTCATAAGTCTGCAAGGTAGTTTTATTCTTGACCTTAGTTTTAAGAATGGCACCGTTAGCATCTTTCTGTACGCTCATGTAGTCCTCAATAGATACCGAACATGATTCGTCAATGTATATCTCTATACCGGGAACAGTACAATCAAAAATGGCATTAACAAACTCACCGGTCATGGCAACACTCGGATTCTTGTTGCCTACCTTATCTTCAATCTCGAATCCTTCTTTCTGCAATGTATCTATGAATAAGTCCATCCAGGAACGCTTCTCATCGTCAATGCTGTTTGCCGCTTTCGTTGATGCATCACCATGTACATATAACCTATCAGAATATTGGATAGATTTCAGATACTTTGCAACAAGTTTGGAGGCTTTCTTTACTGTATTGTTTGGGCTTTCAGCGCACGTTTCATGGAATTGCCAAACCTTGGTACCAGTTGTGAAATCGACCTGCCAATATGATACACTGATATACGGAAGCACGTTGTTATCGACAGAGATATGAATAGGTAAGTCCGGAACATACTTATGTTCACCGGAATGTTTGCCACGATTGAAGGAACCGAAGAACTCACTACCGGTACGAATGACACCCCATTCTCCCAATGCGTACACATTGTAATAGTCCGGATCGTGAACTCTATCATACTCAAAGTCGGCAACACATTGCTCATCATAGAAACCATACGCACCGTCAGGACTACCGACCACCCAAAAATTATTCAAATAGGTAGATTGGATAATAACTGTATTAGGTGCCTGTTCCTCGATTTGCTTAGTACGAAGATTAAGTATTTGCCTGGGTGCATTCTTCTTTACGGATTTGACCTTGGTAAGTTCTTTCGGCAACTCTTTGCCGGCAATGGTAACCGTCATCGGTACATCATGCCATTTATCTTTATCAATAAACTCTTTCTTTATCCAATGGCTTTCACTAATCGGGTTGAAGGTACAAATAATCTGCTGCCCTTTCTTACCACGCAAACGCTTACGTAGCTGCTTGAAATCCGGATGCTCGAACTCTGACCATTCCTCTAACTGAACTCGCTTATAGTTAGAGATACCTTTTATCTTCTCCGGATCGTCAAGACCGGAGAAATCTATCTTCGCACCATTTACCAGACATTTAATAGTATTCTGTTGAAATTTGAACAAATGGGAGATGCCAAGACCGATCGCAGCGACCTTATAATCTTCATAAATGGTTTTGAGAATAGAAGCTCCTACCTTACGCATGACAAGAGTGTTCTCACCATCCTGTAATGTCTGTATCAGTATTGTTTGTGCCACACTATACGACTTACCGGAAGATGAACCTCCATAGAGAATGATAAAACGGATAGTCTCATCATTCAAGTACTTCAATAGATAGAATCCGTTAGGATTTAGCTTCTTATAATTTATAACCATATTGTTCTAAAAGTAAGGTTTCTCCGTAGGATGAATCCCGGATTTTGCAGTTCAAATTGTTCTATTCTTCCGAATTCTCATTATCTTCAAATCCGATACGAAGTTCACCGACTTTATTTCCGTCTCCACCTTTGATGTTGACATTCTTATCGGCTTCCCATCCATTCCAGGCACCAAGAATCCGGGCGGCTTCTGTCTTGCCGTTGAACTCATAATTAACCACTCCTCTATTATTCTGAATCTTCTTCAACGCATTACGGGCACGCTTTGGAAGTTGGGACGGACTTCTCATCTTTGTTTTCCCGGTAACAGGGTCTACATAATGTAAATCATCGGGATCAGCGAGTACAATATCCATTAATACCTTTTCGACCGTTTTCCTCTCTACTTCAGTCTCTTTCGCCCTCTGTTGCTTAATCTCACTTATCCTTGCACTAACCTTGCTATTGGCTAACAATCTGCTAGCAGCACTCCAAATCGTTTCAGGTTTCATCTTTGACGCATCATAAGACATCCTATATGCTTCACTAGCATTACCTTCTGTATCAACGTAGTATTTACAGAATTTCTCTTGCTTGAATGTTAATGGTTTCTCTTGCTTTCCCATATCAATTGTTATTTATTCCTACGAGAAAAAGAAGCTGCTCTCTATCCTTTAAAAGCTCATAGGTGGCAAGCAGTGTGCTGCCAGTTGTTAATATGTCATCATACACTATTATTTTCTTTTCCTTTATCGGACGAAGAAGAAAGAATTCCGGATTCAATCTATCTTTAGTTAGGCACTGGATTGCATTCTCATAGAATGGTATTTTCACCGCCCCCGCAATTTTCGTACAGATAGAGGTTGAAAAATGAAAGCCCTCGTTGTGTCTCCGTCGCGGTGTGGTGACTATACACCATCCTTCATATCCCCCTACTATGAAGCGGTGGAGAAACTCACACGCTCTCTCTGCAAAGAATGATGCAAGTTCCTCCGACTGTTTAATTTCTGAAAAGCTGGTACCAGTCTTGGAACGGGTGAATTGGGAGATGTAATAGATATCACCCTTTTTGTGAAGTGATACCTTTTCTTTCAGATCACATAACCGTTCCTGATGAGACCAGCTCTTACATTTCACCGCTTCCGGCTTATCCCAGTCGTCAATACGACATATCTTTCCCTTTCCTTTCATCAAAGATCTTCTTTACTCCGTCCTCGACAGATGTGTAAGACAAAGGTACTAAATAGATATCCCGGTTCACCGACTGCTCTAAATTGTCAAAATCCCGTTTTTCATTAATTAGCTCAATTTCAAGCGGTTTGTAGTATTTTACTAAAGAAGCAAAATACATAGTAGTCACAGGTTGGACGTTACAAATATTGATAAGTTGCCGGTTACAACCCACCGAATAGATAAGCCCTTCAATGACATCATCTATGTAAGTGAAGCACCGGATATTCTGACCACAGTTGTATAATGACACGTTTTCCTTTTCCATCAGGAACCAGAGAAGAGTTCTTTTTCGCGGATTAGGTCCATATACATTATGCAGCCGACACCCGGTCGCAGCCTTACAATAGATTGATGCGTACTGCTCGTCGAAGTACTTACTTATACCATAAAGACTTGTAGTATTCTCCGGATTAGCCGTTGACGAACTGGCATACACTAACTTTACATGATATTGATTACATGCATTAGCAACTCGCATGAAGGTATCAATGTTATCCCTCCTGATTTGTTCCAGGTTTCCATTAAACACACTGGTTTGCGCCGCCAAATGGAACACACAATCAATCCCCCCATTCTTCAGGAGCTCGCATACTTCCGTAGCTTCAGTACCACACTTTCGGTCAAGTCCTATGACTTCAACACCTCTTTTTGCTAATTCTCGGCAAAGGGCTTTACCAATAAATCCCTCACTGCCGGTTACAATCATTTTTCTCATCATCACAAAAAAATAAAGGTGTATCGAATAAACAATACACCAAAGGTTCAACAATTATATAAATTTCAGTTCTTATTATTACAATCTTTCCTTACCTTTGCAATATGAATAAAGACAGAAAAAGAGTTCTGATAATAGGTAACGGATTTGACCTTTGTTTAGGCAGAAAGACTTCATACAAGGACTTTTGCCAATCTGAATTTTGTCCCAAAGACTACCCATCTCCTTTAATCAAACATCTAAATGACAAATGGAACGATAATTTAGATGCTGTAAAATGGTATGATTTGGAGAATGAGTTATACAATTATTATATAAGAATCAAAAACAATAATGGGCAAATAATAGACCTATACAACGATAAAGAAAGGAACGTTTTAGAACAAATTCAGGCAAATGGACCAGTCACAGAATTTTATGAATGTATAAAATCTAATGTGGATATTGTCAATAATTTGTTAAAAAACGGAATATTAATCTTACCACGCTTTTCTTGTTATATCAGTTTCTCGCATGAAGATATATTAAATCCTCCTATTGAACGAGACCAAAAAGCCTTACAACTCATAAAAAATGGATTAATACAATATCTCATAAAAGTACAGCAAGAAGCTATTAACGAAAATTCTATAGCTGCAATTGTCGCAAGAGCCTTTATGCGGAATAAATCAAATGATCAAATTGTCATATATTCTTTTAACTACACGAGTTTTAGTGAAGTAGCTCCTAATTCCAGTTTTGCAATGGAGTTTAATGATACAATAAACTATGTACATGGATGTATCTTAGATGGAAATATTATATTAGGAACAAAAGACGAGAAAATTGTTCATAACTATGACTTCATACAGAAATCATTTGATTCTCAATATAATCCTCCTGCTATGGTATATGATTTAATGGATGCTGATGATATTACAATATTTGGGCATTCATTAGGCATAAATGACAGCCAATATTTTAAAGCCTTTTTTGAAAGACAATCTTCATCCACTAATCCTCAAAAGAAGAATATTACAATATTCACTAAAGACGCAAAATCAGAAATTGAGATAAAACGTTCACTACAAGAAATGACAAATTGGAATTTGACATCTTTATATGGATTGAATAATCTCCAAATAATTAAAACAGATGAATGTGTCAATAATCCAACCTTATTAAGAAAATACATCAAAATGTATGTTGACAATGAAGAAGATATTGACAGTATAATTCATATCTAACTATTATGTTACTATTATTCTGTACTATTGTTATTTACTCCATTTACTACCACAGTATACACATCGGTCATACTCTCCATAGCTAACGACTTGATTCCTTTCATTTACGACCAAATTACACAAGCAGATATCGTCCTCTGAATTGATATTGGGATACTCCCAAAATGACAATTTCCCTTTAGCCGGTATCGGCTCTGGAAATAATATAGGATTAGCTAGTACCCAGTTATAAATAGGATTTTCATAATAGCCTTTACTATCATCTGTTTTCTCTGCCCATTTAGAAGGATGATTGATAGAGCATCCAATTATTTCTACACTTCCAATGATAGCAGAATTGACAATGCCCTCTGCACATATTATTTTTCGTTGAAACTCAATAGGCAGACTATTCCATTGAGCTTTTGTAAATACACTATTGGGATTTCTCATTTCTACAGGTTTTTCACTTGCATGGATTAACACTCTATGCCCTATGTATTTCCATGGACACGCCCAAGTACGGTTCTCGATATCTTTGATACCATGAACTATCAAAAAAGCCCACGGTTGTTTTATTGTTATTGCTTTCATATATTATTTTTTATTTATAGATTTGCACCATGTAACTAAATGGAATACATTAGTATTAAAGGTTCGAATCCTTGTTACACTTTAATTATTGTTTAATTTTTTAACAAATACAATTATGAAAATAACACCGACAAATGCTTGTCGGCTTATATCAGAACGTATTTCAGAAAATTTCAGAAAATCTCAGAATAAAAAGCCGACAATAGTTAAAGACAAAATAGGCTTTAAACTCAATTTGGTAATTCTCCAATTTGAGTGGAGTAGAGAATGGAAGTATAGTTTAAATGGAAAAAACAACACTTTATGTGGAGATGCAGGTTCGAAGCCTGCTCTCCATTCTTTTTATCCACATCTATCTTTTTACTCATTTCTTTATTGATTTGAATTATTTAAAAATTCTCCTTAATCCTAAATTAACAGCATCAGTCTTGGCCTCATTGGACGGGTGCACATATATGTTTAACGTGGTGCTCACGTCTGAATGCCCAAGGATGGTCGACACAGTTTTGACATCAATTTTATTCTCAATAAGAGTTGTAGCGAAAGTGTGCCTAAGCCCATGATACTTGATACAATGGTCCAGTTTTACCTTTTCAAGTATAAACTCCTTATAATAATTGCGTAACGTCCGTGGCTCCGTATAGTGTTCATCGCAAGTGCATACATAGTAATTGGGATTACATACGGCAGCAAACTTCTTGACCATAGGAAGAATATTCTTTAAAATGGGAATGTATCTATCGGAGTTTGAAGTTTTGGGAGTACCAATCTCGATATGGGTTCTTGCCTTGCCAAATACCCCTTCATTATCCGGCACATATACACGTTGCAAAGTCTTGCATACATGTATGGTTTTGTTTGTAAGGTCTATATCTTCCCATTGCAAGGCACATACCTCACCTACACGCATACCGGAACATATCGTCAGCAAAATCCCAAGATTCCGAGGAGACGGGTTCTCCAAAGCGTAATCCACTATCTTCTTATATTCAGCCGGAGAATAACGTTCCAGTTTTTGAGCGGCTATCTTGTTCTTGCTCGGCCATATCATCTTCCATGTAATGTTATGTACCTCAAGGTCCAGATCTTCATCAGCAAATCGAATCAGCATCTTCAAAACTATAAGTATGTCGTTGCAAGATTTCACGGACAATCCTGCCGTATCCATCAGGTCATTTAAAAATGGAACAATGATTTTCTTATTCAACTGTTCTATCTCCATATCTCCGAACGCAGGAGCCAACTTTCTTAGATATATCAATTGATAAGTAGACAATGAACTGAGCTTCACCTGTCTTGCCTTTACATGAATCCATTCCTTATACACATCATCCAGTTTCATGATTTTTGTTTTATTACATCGTTAATATTGGCTTTGATAATCTCTGAAAAAGCAAGCGGATCGTCTTTCCGGTTGAGTAGGATATACTTTTGCTTTACTTCCATAGTGAGCGCATCTCCATGATAAACATATCCCATAATTCCACGAATAGACAAGTTGAGAAGCAGGATGGGAATCGACCTTGCAGACAGGTCCCAACATGTCACCATATTCTGAGATGGAAAATAATCCCACGGAGCAACTTTGTTACGACGCTGCTGCCAGTCGGCAATTATCATAGAACCATTTCCTGCTGTCGGCTCATGTACATGCCCACTCTGACCGGTTAATGCCGAACAAAGAATACCAAGAGATTTAGGAGTGAAAAACTGACCTTTCTGCTTACTCTCTGCCAATTCAAACTCGTATAACTTCTGAAACCAGTCGTAAGACATGTCATTTTCGTTCAACCGGATAAGTTCACAATAAACCTCATCTCTTCGCTCTAAATTTCCTTCCAATAAGCCCATTATGGCACTGGGAAGGTCATTAATATCTTCGAGGTCGAAGATTCTAATAACATCCTGACTTGTCATTGTTTATAGTCTATTTCTGCCAACCAATCATTGTCACTTTCAAAATACATCTTATAACCTCTCACCGTTTTATGCCCTTTCTTTTTTAGACAGACATCACTGATGTGAGAAGCAGTGATATTCAGCTTTTCACCGGCAGATATTACCGAATCATACCTACCGACTAACTTTCCATCTTTAATTGCTACAACCGCCTTCTTGTTAGTACCACCACCAGTTTTGTGAGGCATGCTACGTCCTTTTTCCAAATTCTTTAAGCATCTACGTTTACTCCATCTTGAATGGAATTTCAACTTCTTCCCCTTGTTATGAGGGGTGTGACCTTTCAGGAACCTGCCATTTACCAAATTCCTTGTAGGGCGTTCTATGGGTATATATAATTCACTCATTTCTATCTTGTTTTGAAGGTTATTTCCACCTTGTAACTGTTGAAAAGTCACAAGGTGAATTGAATTTATTAGTTAATATATACGCTGCCTTATAATCGTTTCTTAATGTATCACCATGAAATACTATTCCGGATATTCCCCTTATAGCCAAATTGAATAGAAGAAAAGGTACTGTTTTATCAGACAGCTCACCACACACTATCAGATGGTCATTTGGTTTATAATCAATAAAACTGATAGCATTCCGGTGATTGTACCAATTTGAGATAAGCATCCCGCCAGTTCCGGCAGTTGGCTCATAGGTAACGCCGGTGTCAGAACCTAATAGCTTAGAAACCAAAGTTGAAAGACATTTAGGAGTAAAATCCTGCTTGTTATTCTTCCTATCAGCATGTTCATCTTCAAAGTATTCATGAAACCAGTCGTAGCTAATGTCACATTTGAAATAGTTTAGAAACTCCTTAAATACTCTTATGCACTCTTTTTCATCTCCTGTTAGAATATTCATAATCTTTTCAGGAGCCTGATAACTATCAGTTATTCCAAGCATTCTGTTTATATCAGATAATATATTTTTCATGGGCTAATTTAACTTCGTCATTGGTTGATTGTGCATAAATAGTAGTTGTCTCAATGCTTTCATGACCTAGCATCTTCTGTACCTGTTCTATTGGCATTCCTCGTTTTAGGGCTGTAGTTGCCGCTGTTCTCCTAAGTCTATGTGGATGTACATTGGATATACCCGCCTTTTTCCCTAGATTCCTTAGCATGATTTCAACTGCTCCCTTGGATATCCGGGATAGTTTATTCATATCTTTTATCTGCTGGCACATTCCCTCATAATCAGATAAAAATAGGGCTTCTAAATCATCTGTTCTTGAATCAACATATTCCTGAAGAGCTATTTTACAGCGAGCAGACAAGTAAACAGTTCGGTACTTACGCCCTTTTCCAAGTACATCAATCTGCCCATTTTGCCAATCTACATCACCTAGATTCACATTTACCATTTCGGATACGCGACAGCCGGTGGAAAACAAGAATTCGATTATAGCCTTATTCCTTTTTGTCCTTGCCAAAGACCTTAATCTCTCCATATCATCCTCACTTAATGGCTTCTTCAATTTCTTTACTTGTCGCACTCCCTTGATTCTAAGCATTGGATTCCTATCAAGTACACCTTCTTCTGTGCACCAAGTAAAGAAGCTGCTCAAAGTTCTTCGAATGTTGTTAAGAGTATTATCACTACATTTATTAATCTTCTTATAGGCTAAATAGACACGGACATCATCGGTAACGATTTCCTTGATATGTTTTCCTACATGTAAGATAAACGCTCTTAAAATGACACGATAATAGTCTAATGAACTTTGGCATAATCCTTCCACGGCTTTGGCTATGAAGAATTTACTGATAATTTGAGAATCGGAATTATCATATACTACAACGGACGTTTCCTTTGCCATTATATCATAATTCCTTAGGCAGAAAGATACCGAATCAATTACTGTCGAAATTTCTTCATTGGGTATCTTACCGTACAAAGTATCACGTATTTTAGTTAAAACATATTCTTTCATAATGATTCCTTTTTGTATTGCTTAAATATATTTATCCAATTCCTTTTCTAACAATTCTCCATCTATTTCAGGAAACAGTCTCAGAACTAAGTCCAGAGATTTGCAATAATTGTTACTGTATTCTTCAGTATCCATTAATCGAAGTACCATAGAACAAAAGATACTTTTTGTGTCTTTTAATTCGCCTTTCATCAGCAATTTTGACAGTTCGATAATTTGACTAGTAGGATTATGAAAACTTCCGTTTATATATTGAAAAATTAGTCTTCCTTCAAATTGGCATATTTCACAATCTAGTTCACAATCAATGTACTCTATTTTACCATTTATGAATTCACAATAAACACATTCACTATTAGAAGCAAATAAAATTGCAAAATCATAGATATCATCACTATTACCTACAATTATTGAAGTAGATTCAAGAGTTTCCGAAACACCATTATTCCACTTTGCATCTTCAATAAGTTCCCTCACATATTCTTGAACTCTTGTGATGTTCTGCTCTATTAAATCTTTTTTACTCATAATTTCAATTCAATTAAGTTCGATTATTTTTTTGCAATATTCTCCCAAAAAACAGCACCTTCAGGAGTATTATAAAAAGGGAATGAAATAGCTAGAAACCGATGAAAGCAGCAATCAACATCTAACAAATTGTTCATCCGTTCTTCATTTGTCATTGAGAAGTCAGGACACTCAATATTAAATGTCTCATTTGCTCTTTCTGTATTATATTTCCATTGATTGAAAATACCTAGTCTTTCTAATTTTTCTATTTTTTCATTCCTCTTCATATTGATTGACTTTTAATGCTTTACATCTATAAAGGTAATCGTTATTGACAAGTTTAGCAAACAGAAACTTCGCCATTTTAACGCCATTTTACTCGGTCTTTTTCTTCAACAAATCAAATATTATCCTCTCACCCTCTTTTAAACCATCAAGATAGCCTTTTGCATGTTCACCGGCATTATACACTATAAAAGAGAGGATCAACAAAAACAGTCCGAGCGAACGATGCCAGTATGGAAGTTGGACTGTGAACGGCTTGATTGTTATAGAAAAGTGTCCTACATATAGCAGGAACACAAACAAAATCACACATGAAATAATTGTTGTTTTCATATTAATCTGTAAATAAATTAAGTTGAGTTGTAAACTCGGGTTTATAAATTCTAAATTTACGGTTAAAGAAAGTCTCAAAGGCTGTTACAATTTCAGAGATGGTATTATCAGCAATTCCTAATAATTTATCATAGGCAACTATAAGAGATAAAGCCTTGTCAAGAGTCATTTTCTTCTCAATAAACAGGGAATACACCAAATATCTACGGGTATATTCCCCAGCCTTGAGTGACTCAACTTCTTCAGGAGTGGCCTTTCTCTTGTACAATACTTTATACCAATGTGTTTCAGCAGTACGAGCACGCTTTTGTCTCGGTAACAAGTCATAAAACACGGCAATTTCATTCTTTTGGATACACTTATGTTTTTTACGAACACCATACATCACATAAGGAGTGTTCCAATCAGGATGAGTCTTTCGATATTCAAGCTCCAGCTCTCGATCAATAAGATCTTGCTCAAAGTCTTGTTTCATTAACCATTCCTCGAACCAGGCAGCAAGTGCTTCTTCTCGATCATAATAATCTTTTCCATTTATACATAAGGGAATCATAATAACTCTTTCTATTGCATTTCACGTTTAAATCTTTCCTCTAAATCAAAAATGGTTTCTCCACTATTACGCCGATAGGACCTATCGGTATTTAACTGAAGTTCTTTCAGCTTTTTCCAATACCATGGAAGGTACAAATACATATTCTTCAACTCCTTCAAATTCTTGTTTCCACAACACCAGCAACTCACACGATCAAGTAGCTCATATAGCCTTACTCCATCCTCATGCCAAACAAAGCCTTTTGTGTAACAATACTGGAGTGCATCTGCTTCAGTAATGCCCCAATCACGAAGTGGTAAAACCCGATTTGGTCGTTTTTCCTTTTCAAAGCGATGGGTCTCATCGGCAGCAATACCGACATAATCAATTCCGTCTTTTGTGTGAGCTTTCAATGCACGAAGTTTTTCACTCGTTCCCCACCGGCATGTTCCCCCACACCAACTATATCCTTTTTTATGGATAATATTGGTTCCTCTTTTTTTAACCGGCCTTTCAAACATTGTCCAAAGAAAAGGTTGCTCCGGATACAGTTCTGTATATTTAATACCAAGTTTTTTAAGAATTGGGAGAACAGCGTTACGAGTATTATAAATTGCCTGAAACTCCATACCAGTATCATAGAAAACGACCTCATCCAACTGATATCCTTTTTCTATTAGCATGAAAAGCATTGCTAAAGAATCCTTGCCAAAACTAACTGAAGCATAATATCTCATACAAGAAACTTATTATTAGGTGAGTCCTTTTTTTTGCTTTGCCCTCTCGCTATTAACCTGTGACATACACATACGGCACCATGACGATAAACACCGGTATTTCTTTCCATGCGAAGTAATCGTATTTGCGTAAAACCGATTGAGATAGAAATAGTGGCCGCAATGGGTACATTTTTTCATTTCTCTACCACCTGCATCAAACTTTCTGTTTCGTGGTTTACGACGAATAAGAGTACATCCCTTACAATAATTATCTTCACCGCGGTATCTCCTACAATGCGAAAGGGATTTTACTCCACATTTCGCAAATGCTTTGCAATCAACACGCACAAATGAATGTGTACTCATAGCCTTCGTTTATTTTGAAACTTATTTAACACACGAGAAATTACCTCCATATTATCAGTCATCATCCATTCTTTTGCAACGTTCCAAGCAAGACTCATAACTGGATTAAAATTATCTTTCCTTACCGTATGGTGAGATAAACGTCCTTCAGTTGGTTTCAAATTCTTATCATGTAAAATACATAACCCATTTTCAAAGAAAGCACAAAACTCTTTGCCAGCAACAGGTTGAATCATTGGAACTGCAACATTGATAACTCCTAAAAAGATACCGGCAGCCCAATTTGTCAGTTCCAATCTATCTGCATAACCTGCATCGATAATCCTTTCAATATCATCAGGAGTACCAAGACAAGGAGTATGACATTGTTGTTTACAAATACTACATGAACATTGAACAGGTACACGACCTGATGCCCTCATTACCCTTTGTAATGAGGATTCTCTTGACAACTCTCCCATAATTATTCAGTAATTGAATTTAAGATAACTTTCGCACGCTCTATACACCAACGATTGAGATATGCCTGCCAACAACCAATAGAGGGAGTCCATCTGAAAGTATTATTTTCTTTCAACTGTGACCGGATTTCCTTACTCGGAATACCGGCAAAAAATAACTGCAAACGGTTCTCTTTAGCATTCTCAACGACACGTACACCACTGATAGTGTATTCTTTATCTTCTGTCTCTTTTAGCTTTCTTGCTCGATCACGACGCTGCTTCGCATCCCGGATACGTGCATTATTATTAGAAAGCATATAAGAAGGAAAACCATACTCGCCATAACGGTCTGGCTTAGTTAGCTCGATAGCTTTATTCTCTGAAAAGCCTAAAGTTTGCAATTGCTCAACTTTCGCAATATCATTTAGCTTTTTACTTCTGACTATCTTATTAGCAGCTTTCATCATCCCTTGAGCTTTCTCTAACGCATCGACCTTTTCTTGCAATCTGTCTACTGCGTCATCATCTCCTAAATAAATGGAGTTATTATTTTCAGTAGCTTCCGCTTTCTGTTCAAAGTACTCTGCCTTCTTGGAAAGTTCAATACTTCTATCCATTTTGGCCCCTATTTTATCCCGGTATTTACGATCTGCTAATCCGTGCACAGGTTGTCCCATTGGAATAATACTTGCCATTTCTGACGATTGCCTGCAAGCTACATCTGCGGCTTCGTTACTTTTCCTTGCAAGTTCTCTGAATCTATCAGCTCTTGCTTCCTGCCTTTCTTTTCTGTTCATAATTCTTTGGTTTAATTTGGTTTGACTTTTATAAAATTGAAAGACCACAGCCTAAACCGTGGTCTTATCATTACTTCGACTTATCAGTAGGAAGCAAATCATCAAATAATCCGGGAACTCGCGGCTGTAACGCTTCAAATTCTTCCCGGAAAAACTCTTCTTTGGTCCTACCTTGCTTTTTCCCTTTCCTTGTATGTACATCAAAAGTATATACTGGGATGGCAATAGGATAACGTCTAACATCATCTATCCATTTTTCTATGTCGATATCCCTTCTATCATAAATAAAGTTCTGCAAATGATCTGCATCCCGGTTCTTTCTACATTCACAAAGAAGAATAACCGCTTTGCTGACAAATATCCTGCCTTTGGGGGCAGTAGCATTTTTATTTACCAGCTCATGACCTTGCCATAATGCTTCTATCTCTTTTGTTATGATACCGAAGCAATCCTCTGCACTAATGGTATATAAACGCTTCCACACATAGTCGCGGTATCCACTCGCCCATAATTCCAAGGCAAAAAAGCCGGCTACCCCGGTATCGGCTCGCCGGATCGCTTTTTGCATTGCAGAACTCACCTCGAAGAAATCATATCCGCAAACTGTTCTAATAATCATAATTCTAATTTAATGGTTTGATTTTTAATTGATTACATCAGTAAATTTAGCTAAAAAAGACGGATATAGCAAACAGAATGAACGCCATTTAAACGCCTTTTTACAGACTATTAGAACTTGAATTTGCAGGATATGTTATACTGTACAAGCTGCTTCGTCTTATCCTTTCCATTATTCGTCGCACTCTTGAGCTGGATACTATCACCGAAGTTCTTTTTAATGAAAAGAATAGATTTGCGCTCTTCTTCCTGATTCCTGATCGAAGCAAGACCACCAGCGTTCACAAATGTGCTCTTTTGCTCAAAATTATAACGCAGATCGGTTAAAATCTTACGCTCTTTGTACTTAATATAACAGGAAATCCAAAAATCTTCTTTTAAACGTATCTCTTCATTCCACCAAGTGTTCTTGTTATAGATTACTCCATAACTGCAACCGGTTATCATTTTAGACAGGGAAAGAAAGCCGGTTTCGTCATACATAACAGGAGATATCCGGGAAGTGAAACCAAACAAATGCACGTCCATCATACTAGCAATCTCAAATAGAGACTGAATAATATTGGTGATTCTATCCTTATCTTTCACCCGGCACGGTTCACCTTTTTCTGCATAGATCACTTTACAGGCATGAACATCATCGTCGAGCATGAAGAGTTCGCCAAAATGTTTCGCCATCCAATTACGTTTAGGGATGAGGCCGATTACATCGTCCGGATGAGTAACTATTTCACATTCCGGGTTAAACTGCTGGTACAAGTCAGCTTGACTTTCAGCAACGCAAATGATAGGATCGTTCACCAACTTTTTAGCGAACACCCGGTCATGGCGCTTATGACTTGGTATTACTATTTTGCAGGGCATGGCGAACATCTTTTATGTCGATTACATTACTCTTACTTACTTTCCCGGTCTTGTACGACTTCATGTGCTGCATATCCAGCCTTTCACGAAGCCAATTACTATCTACCTCATTGCTTGAGGTTATGATAAACAACTCATGCTTTTCGTCGTATTTAGGAATAAGGGGGTAAATGGCTGTATCATCTGTGATGGCATCGAAGCGCTCTTTAAATTCATCCTCCTTCTTCTCCGGCCCGAACTCGATACCCCAGTCTTGGAGTTCTGCTTTATTCCATTCATTTTCCATAACGTCCAAATCATTCTCACCGAAATTGACGTTATCCTTTGTAGCATACTCTCTCAACTTCTTAACAGGGGTATCAGGTGCCAGGACCTTACATGGAAGCTCTTTGTAACCAAGCTCCTTACATGCACGCAAACGTAAATTGCCACAAACGACAATATACCGGCCATCATTATAGGGAAATATTATAAGTTCCCTAAGTTCAAGCATTTCAGGCGAATCCTGAATGCTTTTCTTCATCGCTTCAAAGCGATAGTCACGGAAAAAGCGCGGATTCTTCGGTAATCCCGTGAGCTGCCCTTTATTAAAATCAAGTAGGCAGACTTGAATTGTCTCTGTCATAACAAACTGCATTAAAATCAACAACACAAACAGTCAGTAGGCAAACTTGAATTGTCTCTACCATAACAAACTGCATTAAAATCAACAACACAAACAGTCAGTAACAACACCTTAATCACATCTTTCTGACTCATCAGAAAGCAAATCAATTGCTCTCTTAATTTCAGCCTCGATATCCTTACATCCGTAATGTTTTAGAAAAGCAACGGTAACTATTATAATATCAGCAGCTCTCTTTTTATATTCCGGATGGTCTTTTATATCGTCGCATGGTAATTCTGATAATTCATCAAACTTCCTCCAGGCAGCAGATATTTTTAAACTGAAAGCCTTTTTAGAAGTATTATCATTCAGATGAAAGCGGCGCTCTATAATCTTTAATATTTTAGGGGCCAACTTATTCAATGTTATCATAAATGATTAGGTTAAATTGTTAGACTAATAATAATCTCACACTGTTTGATGCAGGCTGGTCCCTTATATGGAATCTGTAAATAGTCCTTTTATACATACACATGATAATTAAAGTTTTTCTTGTAGCTTTTCCATCGCTTCAGTTGCACAAAGCAAAGCGTAATTACTATCAATGGAAATATACGTTTGAATTGTAAACCAAAAACCTAATATCCTAACTTGCAAGAAATAGGCAGTCTGGAAATTCTTTGCTTGAAATTGCCCTTCTAAACGCATATACTTAGAAATACTAAAGTAAGTAGCATCTACTTTTTTTATTCTTAATTTTTTCATTCTATACTTTTGGAGATGAATACGTTTTTCACTGGTCATAGGAATATTATCAAAACTCACAAAATTCATGGGAGTAGTAGCAAGAATACCTATTGGCATATTATTGGGATGCCCATTTTTAATAGGGAACATTTTCGGATTGCTCCTGTATGCCTCACGAGCCATTCTCATATTTTGGATCGCATGAATATGTATGACTTCCTCTCTGATATCTGATACATGAAACACAGGGAGATTACAAAATAAATTATGCAGTTTACAGGAAACTTCAATGACCTCTCTTTCTTTATCTGTCAACATGCAATTACTTATTTATAGGGTCCGTTGTATCCATATATTTCCTGTATTCCAGTTCTGTTTTAGCAAGGTTAATAAGAGTATTGACACCTTGAAAAACCTGTTTGGCCTGATTTACTTTATTAGGATCTTCTTTCACGTCCTTTATTTGTTGTAAAACCAAGTCTCTCATATCCTGTAAGATAGTAGGATTCACAGTAGATACCTTATTCAACCGTTCATTCGCTAACACAACAACTGTATTTGTTATCGCCCGGAAACGGTTCAACTTGGAAGCTAAATCAAACATACTAAAAACAAGTGTTTTACCATTGTTCAAGTATATTTCGACTTCGGTACCATCATCGCCAATACCATCGCAATAGCCTAATATGACTACTTCTTCATTCTGATAAAGGAATGCCTTGTTTACCATTTCCTTTAATCTATCTATTGCATTATCACTCATGATTCATTCTTTTTTGTTGCTTTATTAATTTGTCTATTCAAAACTCCTTTTAGCTTGATGAGGTACTGAACATCTTCAGGGTATCGGGCATACATTGAGTTTTGGGTTTTCATTTGTTCAGAACGACTAATCATGTATAGGTTCTCGATACAAATATTTTGCTTATCTCCATCTTTGAACTGAATATTGTAACCAGGAGGAATTTCTCCATTATGCTCAATCCATACAAGCCGGTGTTTAAGCTCAAAGACATTCGGTTCAGCAGTTTTCACTTCAATGTAACCGTCACGGGTTATGCGTTCATATCCAACCTCTTTATGATTCTTTGGGATACATCCCTTTTTGAAACGTGTAGCTTTCGTTTTTTCAATTTGAGCATCAGACATATATTCTGTTTGCTTACGTCCCTTATTCATTGGTTGATGTCCTTTGGGAAAGAAACTTTTAGAAGCACATTGGAATTTGAACTCTTTAGATTTAAAGAGTCGTAATTTGAACGCTATTCCATTTACGGCAGAATAAGTTGTACCTAATATCTGTGCTATTTCCTCATTAGTATGATTGGGATACAACTCTTTTAATTTTTCAACCCTCTCACTATTCCAAAATCCAGTTTTTGGAGAGCGCCTAAGCTTTCGATTCAAAGCCTTTGCTTTTACAGCAGTAAGTGTTTTGCAAAGGCGTTTGGCAAGCTCTTTCAAATCAGCAGTTGAATACTCGCTATCAAGTATAGCGAGTTGTTCATCAGTCCACGTTTTCATAAGCATATCAATAAAGAGAGGAAACCGTTAGGCTTCCTCTGTGTTATCGTTTTCAAGTTCTTTCAATCTCTCATTGAGTTTCTTTTGTTTCTTGTCGAAAGAAGTAGCGAGCTGCTTACCAAGTTCAGTGTAATCATCAGGATATTGTTCTGCAAAGAGAATGTTTTGGCATTTCTGCATATACGGATAGAACATCACATCATTGCTTGAAAGATTGTTAGCAATAAAAGCGCGATACCATTGATTACGATCAGCTTGGTTGTTCTTCACGTATTTAACAAAATCAGACTCTTTCTTATAAGTAGAAAGTTTTAGTGTTTCCAAATATTTACTACTACAATTCCGGAGAATCATTACATCGAACACAGTTTGTTCATCAACGGATAACTCTTTATTACGCTTATAATAGGGCTTTTCCTGTGCCCATTTTCTCATAGTTTCAGAACTCTTCTCGATTACCTTATCCTTAGCTTTCTTCAACTGTTCATTTATCTTCTCCCTTTCTATATCTTTAGGATCTGCAAGAGCTGAAGTACTGGAAGATAGCTCTTTTCTTATATAATAGTATTCTACATCAAATTCAGGACAATAATAATTCCACAATGATATACAACGATAAATCTCACCATCCTCAAGCATTTTTTGAGTACGCTCATCATTTTCAGCATACCAACACTTACCCTTAAATACTTCATCCGGATTTATCATTTCAAATCCAAGGCTTCTAACAGCTTCGAGTGTCTGTTCCAAGAAAGCTTTTCTCGAATCACTGCAATAAGTGTCAAGTTTAGTCTCCATTATAACAGTTTTCCCGAATGAAAGCGGTTCACCAGCTTTAACAAGGAACTCACTTTCAAGTTGAATTTTACGTATCAGATAAGCTATCTGTTTTTTTCTAAAGCAATCAGGATTGATGCATCTTGCATTTTTATTATTCATTTCATAGAATAGGCAACCGTGATTGACAGTGTTGTTCTCACATTGTGCGCATGGTTTAAATTCCCCGTTATCCCAATTATCTGCATTTTCTTCAATCCAATCAGCTTTATCAATTTCAAGAAAAGAACTGCCTACAAACCTTCGAATCATATCTGTACTGCACTGATTCGGATTCTCATTATGAAATTCCATTTGCGAGCTATCTTCTAATTTAGAAAGAATCATAGCACCGGATAATGGTATATCTCCATTTCTTACACGATCTTTCAGTTCCGGAATAAGACCATTTAGCTTTATACGATCAAAAACAAAGCGAGTAGACTTTCCGAATTTAAGAGCGATATCTTCCAAAGTCCGTCCTTTCTCAGTCAACTGTGCAAAAGCAAAAGCTTCTTCGATGGGATCAACATCTTTTCTTTGAAGATTCTCGGTAATCATTGCTTCAAAAGCCTCATCATCTGTCATCTCTCTGACAATGCAGGAAATTGTTTGAAATTGCTCGGACTTTTTCCGGTGGGCCTTGATTTTAGCAACATTCTCTTTATCTTCCTTTTCTTTCAATAATGATACAGCACGGAAACGACGCTCACCACAAACAATCTCATACGAACAAGGAATTGTTGTGACATCACCAGTTTCTAAGTCAGTCACATCTTCAGATTTGGCAACTCGAACAGTGATAGGCTGCAATAAGCCTTGTTTCTCAATATTACTTGCAAGCTCTTGAAGAGCTGCTTCATCAAAAGTCTTTCTCGGATTCAAAGGAGAAGGACTGATAAGGGCAATTCTAATGTTTTGTACTTCCATAATTTAATTATATTGGTTTGACTTTTAGTTTATTACATCAGTAAAGTTATCGTAAAATGACAAGTTATGCAAACAGATGCTTCGCCATTTTAGCGCCATTTTCATTGAGGTTTATTACGTATTTGAATAAATCCTCTTCTTTCAGTTTCCCGAAGAAGTTCCATATCTTCTTCTCGTATTTCAGCAGGAGTTTCACCGTTCACACTTCGATAAGTTCCAATACCGAAACGCTCTCTGATACGAGCAATTTTATCTGGATCTTTAGTAACCCAGTAAATTATAACTTTCATAGTAGCTATATTCTACGGCTCTCGCCACACAGGGGGAGAACATTAAACGTTTTAAAGCGATCCACTAATCTTGGCCCAAAACGTTTCTTAAATTCGGCTATGCCAAGATTCGATGTTATATGATACTTCTTGCCGTATTGCTGAAAAATCTCATACCGGGCATAAAGAAATTCATCAATAACTGAATCGAGGCTGGTACCATACGATTTTTGATTTTCCGTTTCCAGACCGATATCATTCAAGCAGATATTAAAAGGATTTGGCTTAAATCCTTTGGATTGATTCTCATTGTAAGTGTACAAGTCAATATGCCCATGGATTTTATAATAATTCATCATTTGAGTAACAGACAAGTTTTCAAAAGCATTGGGGTTACAAGTAAGTTTCAAATAATCTGCAAAAATCTGCATCAACATTGTTTTCCCGGTGCCAGGTTCACCAACAAGCAAAAGATTCTTATGAACCTTGTAATTCTCTTCCGGAAACACATTTTGAGCATACCGACATCCGTTGAAATAGTACAGAAGAAACTGAATTAGTTTAGAGTTATTATCATCAACATCAAATTTTCTAAACTCCCGTTCCGTATAATCCGTACCAAGGTTAGAAATTAAATTCCAATGGCTGTAATACTCTTGCGTATCAGTTAAGTCATATTCAGAAACGTTCTGAATACTTTCTTTGTGCCTTTGTATCAGATTCTCTATCTGTTGGAGCGTCAGCTTGCGCTTGCCGGCTTCCTTCTCCATCAAATTTTGAAGCTTGCTTGATAGATTCTTTTCCTCTTCCGTCATGGTCTAATTCATTTTTTCGATTTTCACGTATGCGATCCAGTATCCAAAGGTTTGCTTTGGAATCCCACCGTTCAATTTTCACTCCATTGGCATTCTTCCACCCTATCGAGTCAAAGTGATTAAAGAATATTTCTGCTTGCTCTTGCCAATCATCTAAACGTTCCGGAGCATTTTGCTTGATGAAGTGTTGGATAACCTCATCAAGCGTAGGAGTAATAAATTCTTTTGCGACTCTTTTAGGTTTCTCCGGTTTAGAGGGTGGAAAAAGCTCGCCAGAGCTACTTTCTTTCTTACCCCCTTTAGGGGGTTCTTTCTTTGTCTTTGTCTTTGTCTCTGTCTTATATTCTTCTTTAGGGGGTATGGGGGAGCTTTCTTGAAAAGGTGCACCTAAAGGATACCCTAAAGGTGTACCTAAAGGATGCCGTAAAGGTGGTATATTTTGCATACCTTTTTGTACACCTTTTATAGAATACGTTGATTTATTGCCTCTTCCATTACCTTGTTTACATTCAATAAGACCTGCTTGAACTAATCTATTTCGGGCGGACTTGAATACTTTTACAGACACTCCCACGTCAGATGACACCTTTGTATCACTACGTGTCCAGTGATCCTCCCAGCCTAAACGATTCGCAATTTTTAGCAAGTAAAAATAAAGCCTCGTTTCACAGCAGGAAAATTGCCAGCTTTCGTCAAGTTCCCAAAACCTATTGATAAGTTCAATATAAGTCATATCAATTTATAATAATTCCGTAAGACATTGTTTATATAAGGTTGAGGGTCAGCTTTCAGATAATAGCAAACGCTATTAATGAACTCAATCAACCCATGACAAACGACATATACACTACCATATTTCTCAACTAAAGCCTGCCACTCTTTTTGCTCATCAGACTGCGTTCCGGCACGTTTACCTTTTACATGTGGAGTTTTCATCTCTATGCAAAGACTGCTCTTACCACCGCGAGGAAAAAGCAGAATCAAGTCAGCAACACCAGCGATGGCACCTTCATATTTACGCATAGCACCGCTTTTCTTTGTCCTGACGCCGCCGTTTGGTATAGCAAAGAGTAAAGGGCCTACATTGGGAAACGTTTCTCTGAACCAAGTTACACAAATGTGTTGTATCTTAGTTTCAGAATATTTCACCTCCAATTTACGAATATCTTCTTCAGTCATTTTTCTGCTTGTTTTTTGAAATCGTTGCACATTCATTTAGAAGGTCAACGATTTGTTTACACCTGTTCTTGCAACCGACAAAGGATATTATGGTTTCCCATTCAGGACCGAACAACATTTCTTTCTTGTATTCCTGAATATGAGTTTTCTGCCCATTTATAACTAATCTAAATGGCTTCATAATTTATCCCTAAACAAGTCCATTGCAAGATTCACCATATTCTCTTCTACTTGATCGTCCGTACCGGTAACACCATTGGCAATGTTCTTCTTTGTTTGAATCACATCATACATATACTTGTCAATAGTATCTTTGCCTAAAAAGTAATAGCAGTTAACGTTGTTCTTTTGACCGTTACGGTGCGCTCTATCCTCTGCCTGTTCACAATCACTGAACGTCCATGGGAATTCAATAAATGCTACTCGACTGGCAGCCGTCAAAGTAAGCCCGGTACCGCCCGATTTGAAGTTCAAAATAATCAGCTTGCAATCGGGATTATTTTGAAAAGAATCGACAGCATATTGTTTTTGGTTGACATTATCGGAACCTGTTACCGTTACAGCTTTAGGAAACTCCTTTTTCAATTCCGCTATAACTTCTTTCAAGTAACCAAACAGAATAAGTTTCTCACCCCCGTCAATAACATCATGCACAAATTCACAAACAGCCTTGATTTTTCCCCTTGCTGATATTTGTTTTAAAAGCTGCATCTGCACCATAACAGCACCATTCATGGACTTCTGCACTTGTGCGTCCGAAGCATTCTTGTACTTCTTCAAGTATTTCACCATATCAGCTTCGGCAGCCTTATACTCTTTGGTGGTAGTGATATCAACTGTCAAGTATTGGCGAGTCTTGTCCGGAAGTTGTGTAAGTACCTTTGACTTCTCACGACGGAAGAAACAAGTATTCCATAACCGCCAATTCAGTTCTTTAACGTTGGATGCCTGTTTGGGGCCATCACAATATCTTTCAACATACCGGCTATATCCTCCAAAGTCCTCTAATCGACCTAATATTTTTAGCTGTTGTATCAAGTCTGTATTATTGTTGACAACAGGAGTACCGGTCAATGCGAATACATACCGTTTTCCTTTGCAGATACCTTCTACAAACTTTCCTTGCTGTGTCTTACTTGATTTACATTTGTGAGATTCGTCAATGATAACAGACCTGAACAAAGAAACACGCTGATCGAAAGCAATACTTTTCATTGTGAACTTGGATTCCTTATTTACAGACCTCACAAAAAACTTATTCAGTGATTCATAATTCGTAATGAATACCTCACAAAGTGGGCTGCCATCAGACTTCTTACACTCATAAAAAGATTGCCAGGACTGGCGGTTTCTGTCATCAAGTATAATGGCGTTAATCCCTGCGAATTTCTTGAATTCACGTTGCCAGTTGACTTTCAATGCAGCAGGGCAAATTACAAGTACAGGAAAAGATTCACCGTATATAGGCGCTTCCTTATGTGCCTTAACAACTGCACATATAGCTTGCAACGTTTTACCTAACCCGGGCTGGTCTCCGAAAAAACAGCGTTTGTGCTCTATTGCATACTGGACTCCCTCAAGTTGATACTCGTAAGGTTGAAGTAACATATAGTGTTCACCGACAAAAGGTTTCATCGGAGGAATATCATAATTAATATCTTCAGTAACCTCACGTTCCTTAACAGTAGAACAGAAACGCATTTGAACAGCCCATTGCGAAAAAGCTCTCACATACCAATTGGCATCACGTCCAACAGGATAACGCGCATCATTGATACTAACAAGCCACGCCCGGTCTGTCCCGTCGTAGCGTGGCTTACTTGGTATCATCTTTATGACCTCGACCAACTTTGGGTGATACTCGAACTGAATCCGGTACAGATTTGGCGTCTTAGTCACATAGATTGGTTTCATGAAGCAGGTTCTAATACTAATTCTTGATGTTCAACAGTTGAGAATACCTCATTATCTTCACTCTCATTCATTGCTTCAGCAGCTTCATCTGTCTTTTCAAACGGGTCCTCACCATCTTTAAACTCGAACTCCTTTTGAATCTCTGAACATTTATTCTCTGTAACATAGAGTTCTGCTTCATACAAGAAATTGTAAACTGCATCACGAAACTCCTCACAATGCACATACGATTCGTTGTCCGGATCGAAACCAATACCAGGAGAACAAAGATTAAGAACTTTGCTCGTCATAAGAGTTCGCTTACCAGTCAGCACACAAACTTCAAAGGAAGAGTCACCACCAATGCTAACACCGGTTACATTGAACTTCTTGAAAAACTCATCTTCAAGACATGAATCCGGACGTTCCCAATTAATGTACCCGGCTTCTTTCTGCTCTGTAATATCGACAATGTAAGGGATAAGCTTATTAAGCGAATCCTTCAAATCCGGATGAACAGGATTAATCCCCTTGAAAACAATATCGTTTCCCTCCTTGTCTGTATAGACCACTTCAAGACATCCCTTTTTGGTCAATTTTGCTTTTGAAATATTCAAATCCATTTTAATTAAATTTTTAGTTAATACTTACCTATGCAGGTATTCATTAATAAAATCTTTATAGTACTGGTCAACAGGCAATGGCAAATTGATTCCTAATTCGGTGGCAGCATCAGCCTGAACCTTATCCATGAAAGTTTTCATTTGGATCGTATTCAATTTAGAAGTACTTCCAACAACCGAAACAATATTTCCATTCATACATATTTGCCGTGGAAGAAACTTCCGGCAATAGTAATCATGTACATCCAACTTGTCCGTGCCTGTCTCCCTCTCAATACAGGCAAACCACAGCCACATGAGCGCATTTTGCGACAGGGTACGCGGTTCTACCTTTCTCTTGATGCTTACAGTGTAAGTTCCATTTTTGAGCGTGGAACAGAGGTAGTCAAACGACTTATCCATTGTGACTACCCCGTTTTGTTTTGTTAGAATAGCTTCTGCCATATATTAGAATGGTAAATCATCAGGCGGTGGTGCCTGTTGAAACGACTGTTGCTGATATGCAGGCTGTTGTACCTGTTGTTGCTGCCTCTGTGTAGGCTGTTGCGTTGGTAATGGTGGAGGTACAGGAGCAGCCTGTTGCTGAACTTTCGGTGTAAGCATCTCGATACTATCAACAAAGACTTCAGTGATGTAGCGCTTAACTCCTTTGCTATCGTCATAGTTACGAGTGCGTAACTTACCTTCTATATACAACTTATCTCCTTTATGGACGTACTTCTCAACTATTTCAGCAGTCTTATTCCAAAATATAAGATTATGCCATTCTGTACGCTCCGGTACCTGGGTTCCATTTTGTAAGGTGTACGCCTTATCTGTTGTGGCAAAAGATAAAGAAGCTACTTTCGCTCCACCGTCCAATGTTCTCACATCCGGGTCTTTACCGGCACGCCCTATAAGAATTACTTTATTGACACTCATTTTCCTTCCTCCCTTATAGTTACACGAATACTATCCGCTTTAGTTGATGTTTTTAAATATTGAGAATATAGTTCCGGGTGATCTTCCTGAAACTTCTTTGTATCAAAACTCTTACCCGTTGAAGAGGGAGTATAACTAACACGCAGCCGACCGGCGTCCCATGATTTAACACCGTTCTCACGCATGGCACTTTTAAGCTGTTCCTTATAACCTTTCTGCACTTCAGCGATATAACTCGCCTGTTCCTCTATATCAATAATAGTATTTACTAATTGCATAGGAATAAGCAACTTCTCATCGGCTGGAACAGGAGCATTAGGTAAGAACTGTTCACCTTTAATCTCACACTCCAGTAATCTCTTAACCTCTGCATCCGGTTTACGCTCAATCTCAACCAATTCAGATTTATCACCTCGTAGCCAAATTCCAAACAATTTATCAACTTTAATTAGTGGATTTTGAAGTTCAAACAAATAGGCATAAATTGATAACTGCCAACTCAAATACTCACGGTCAAGGCTTGCAGTAGTCTTGATGTCACCAAGGCTGATTTTCTCGTCCTTTTCCCAAACACAATCAATATTCGATGCAAAATATTCATTATCTGAAACAGTGTACTCATTGGCAAAAGCCTTATATCCGGCATTTACTCTTTCCCTGATATAATTAATAGCTTCAATACTCTCGGGTGGTAATCCTGTTACATCAGCAAACTGGCATTGTCCATGAATACGACTGCCTTTTTCAGCAGCTTTTTTCAATATGTATTCTGGAATATCCCTATACTTATTAGGAAATAGTTGCCGGCTTATCATTCCGGTAATACCTTTCAGTTGCTTTTCACCAAGAAAATATGTGTGGTTCTCTTCTGAGAAAACCACACTCGATTTAACCAACTCTATCATGATGCAGGATAAATTTTGCCCATTTCCATACAAGCATTTACAAACTCTTTATCATTTTGCATAGCCGGATTACCATACCATACTTTTTCAAGTTCAGTTCTGCTTTTGACAGCAAGCATGTCAGCAATAGCCTTTTTCAGTTGGGCACCAGTATAAACTGGATTCTTCATACTAGCCGGTGTTTTTGCAGGCTGTTGTGCGTCTTCTTTATCGTGAGTGTTAGTTGCATCACTGTCTTTTGTATCATCAATGCAAAATAGACCGTTAAGAGCATACTTTCTTGCATAAGAAGATGAGGCTCCGGTAATTTGGCTGCCATCCATTCCCTTCTTTGTTTCCTCTTCTCTCGCAAAAGCAGTCACTATTTCTTTTTCCCCTTTTTCGTTGGTTAAAGTGGCAGTTGCTTTTACATAAATTCTATTGCCTACTGACACCATCTCATCACTGAGAGTTAACGAACACTTTGTTTCAGTCAGAATAGGTTTCACTGACTCAAGAATATCCTCACAACTACGGTATTTGTAACTACCGAACTTATTAAATTGCCCTTTCGGGGCTTTCAGCTTTTGCTGAATGGTTACTAATTCTTTCATAATTCTGAATTAATGGTTTGACTTTTAGTTTATTACATCAGTAAAGGTAATCGTTATTGACAAGTTTAGCAAACAGAAACTTCGCCATTTTAACGCCATTTTCAGGTAGTAAAAACTGCCTGTACGGTATTGTACAGGCAGAAAAATAAGAAAATGAATAATCCAATGTACCTTATGGAACGGCTACGCTTGAAGGGTGTACGGCTCCCTGATTTATACATAATGTAAATGCTAGTGGACGGAACCGGAGTCGAACCGGTCTCACGGAATATTGGTGCACCTCACCGCAGTTTCAGCCAACGATATACATATCCGCCCGATTAATTAAAGAGGTGCACTATCTTCACAGACCATACACCCCAATCACAAACACAAAACAAAACTCATGAACTACTATAATTTAATAGGATCAGAAATGTGAATGGCGTGGGGCTCGAACCCACATCACGCATACCTGCGTATGCTGCCAATTACACCAGCCATCCGTTTAAAGTGAACTATTCTCACGAACCATTCACTTAGAACACAAACACAAAATAAAACACGACATTAACTATAAAATAGCACTCTCACGAGCTTCTTGCTTCCGGATAGCCGTTCAAAGCACACCGGAATGGTATAGAACAATTAAAACTCAAATAACAGGGGCTTTAACCCTACAGCGTCCTTTTCGCTGGCAACATTAGTTAAACATAAAAAGAAAAATTCTCTGTGAAGGAACCCGGACTCGAACCGGGATGATAGATTACCTATGTATGACTTTCTTCAATCTATCTGCATACTTGCGTCTACCAATTCCGCCATTCCTTCAATTCGTAGCCAGACGATTCTGGCTACATTGATTGATTGTTATTGATACAAACATAATTTTCCCCCTCACGGGTTACTTAACTCTGATTGAGTTGAGCCGGGAAACGGATTCGAACCGCTGACCTCATGTAGAAACATGCGCTCTAACCACCTGAGCTACCCCGGCAGATGCCCGGCGAACCGGGCTAAATAAACATGACAAATACTAAAATTAAGCAATGCAAACCTTCACAGGCTATCTTTATTTTGTTTCCCATCTTCATAAATAAATCTCGCAGCCAATAGTACAACGACTACGAAGAATATAAGATATGACCAGGCGATATCACTTCTCGTAGCTTCGATTCCTCCACCTATATACATAGCTACCAATAAGGCGACTACTGTAAAAATGTTATGAATGAATTTTATTTTTTTCATCTCTTCCGTTTTTTAGGTTTGACTTTCTTTCTCGAACATCGGCAATGCAGTAATACTTGAGCAGCATTACAATGCCACTTGCCGTTTTGGACATTAGTGGGCTTATCACTTTCAATCTTACCCGCTTCTATAAGATTCATCAATTTCTTTTCCCCACCTACGTAATATGCAGACTTATCTTTTCCAAATGTCTCTGTAGAAAACAGACGGAGAATATTATCTAGCAATATTTCAGCCATTTCACCTCTGATCATCTCAACAAACAAGATAGTTATGCAATTCTAGTTACTATAAACTGCATATTTTTTACATCTGACTTTGTTTTCCAAGCCATTCCTTCAGCTTTTTCTTTATAAAGCCGAGCATTCAATGTATTAGTTACAGACGGTTTCTGAACGATAGGAAATACTTCTATTGCACCAACGTCCATGTTTCGTAAAACGTCAATTACACCACGTCTTTCTATTTCTTTTTCCATACTGATTAATTTTAAAATAAAAGCTCCCCCGAACCAATTCGATCGGCAGCATCACGCTTTATTCGGAGGATTTACTTAACTTTGGGGTGTATAATCAAAAATTAAGTGAAGAAATTCATTCATTATCTCTCTTTTTATCTCGATTGAACCCGACTTTACAATCTGCATAATCCCAAAAAGCTTTCTGTATCATAGCAGGAAGCTTTTCAGCTACTATTTTAGCTGATTTTATCGGCATATTCTCTACATGCAATGAGAATGTGGCATCTTCCAAATTCTCATTCCTATCGTTTTTAATTGTTACTTGAATCATATGATTATTAATTAGTTAATAATTTCCCCCGTTCCAAGATTATTCGCTAATAAAAAAGGAACGGGGGATTTTCTTATTTTTGAAGTGTCAAATCAAAAAACAAGAAAATATGAATAATGAAGAAAAAGTAGTTTCATACTACAAAGAAACTTTAGAGAAAAAAATCGAATGGACTTTCAGACTCCAAAGCACTCTGTTGACTGTTGCATCCGCTACTTTTGCTGTACTTGTTTCTTTAAGCAATCTTTCAACCAACAACGCTTGCAGTCGAATTTTACTATTGGTGGTAATATGTTCAAACGCACTATCCATCCTTTTTTCGTGTATAACCATATACGAGAATCGAGCAATGAGCAACGTGATGATACGCAACGCTCAAAAACGGGTAGAAGAATATATCCTCTATAACTTATACAATTCCAAAATGACCGTAACGCCAGCCGTACCACGCAATAAATTCTTCGCAATTTGTGAGTCAATTTCCTACATTTCATTTCTATTTTTTATTATCAGTTTAACAGCCTATGCAATTTATAAGATACACACGCAGTTGTAACGTCAATTAAACATTGAAGTGATGGGCGGATTCGAACCGCCGACCTCATGTAAAAACATACGCTCTAACCTGCCTGAGCTACATCACCTTTATATACATAAAGCAAATACCTCGATTTGCCGACAAACGTCTAACTGATTTAGTTTTACAACGATACGGCTTGACCATTAACCACAGCATTATATCGTTGAGAAGCCCGCCTACGTCAGTAATCCCTTTCGGCATGTGTCGGCTTCCAAAACACCATTTTACCAATATGTCAAAGAACTCTTCTCTGTTGTTCCCAGTCTCCCTTCAAGGGCAGGTTCAAAGACCGGACTGGGTACCGGATAACCGGCGGTTTGGTTTGACTTTAGTGAGGGTTAGAGAATACTTTGGTTGTTCTTCAAAACTATGTCCATTAAGTTTCGTTGCGATTCAATAAATTTCTTCAAATCATCACATTGGGAAACTTTCTCTCTATAAAATCCACGTTCTGATTCTAAATCTCGTTTGAGTTTTTCATTCTCACCTCTCAAAGAGCTGATCAACGCGTCTCGTTCTTCAATCACAGCTTCATATTTGTCTCGCTGTATTTCTAGTTCGGTTCTTTTATCCATTGTTGTATAATTTGATTAATCTCCGACGTAATGTGCACCGTAATGAGTACTATTTGGGTTGTAGTAAGCGGAAGCGGGAATATTAAGGTTATTATATTCCTTGCTAGGTGTAGCTTTGGCAGCCTTGCTCATAGCTTCATGTCTTTCAGCTAAAAATTTATCAGTTCTTGATTTCACTGCTTCCGGTGAGAAACTTTCTTGGAGTTTTGCGAAGCTCCATGCAGATTTTAAACACTCTGAAAATGTTTTTCCACCCTTCTTGTAATTGCGGTGTGCAGACTTCATTATTTGTGATAAATTGTAGCTCATAATCGTTATTTTTTAATTGGTTTTATCAATCATTTTTTGTATGTTTGTATGATTGATTGATTTATGATGCAAATATAAACGTATTTACGTTAATTGCAAAATATAAAACTTGATAAATAAACGTATTTACGTTAATTAACTATTGAATTAGAAATGACTGAAACAAGCGTAAATGAAAAAATTAGAGAGATTATCTCTTATTATAAGCTGTCAGATAGACAGTTTTCCATTAAAATTGGGGTAACACAATCAGTGATTGGTTCTATGTTTCAAAAAAATACAGAACCTTCCTCTAAAGTAATTAGGCTCACATTAAACGCATTTACGGATATTTCAGCAGATTGGTTACTCCGCAATAAAGGCCCAATGCTGATTTCAGAAATCAAACCTGACCCCAGTATAGAACAAATGAAACGTTTGGTAGATACGATCACTACCTTGCAAGGTATAATCACCGAACAAACTAAAACGAATCAGTTACTCACCGAAGAACTTAAAAAAGCAAAAGGAGAGCTGGCAATGTTGAAAAATGAACGAAATATAGGATAAAGAATTAATCATGAAAAACATTAATATTACAAGGCTACGTAAAAGTCTAAAAATGACCCAATTAGATTTTTGCAATAAATTTGGAATTTCACAATCTTATTTATCTGAAATAGAAAATGGCAAAAAGCCATTAACAATTGAACTATATAATAATATGATAACAGAGTTCAGTGAAACTCTTATCAAAAAATTCAGTGAAGACAGTAACGATATTATAGCAACGGAAATACAGAAACAAATCACTCCTTCAATGGCTTTAATTGAAAGCCAGCAAAAGACTATTGAAAGCATATCCCGCACAATTGAGAATCTATCGAATAAATATTTAGAACATTTAGTAAGCACAATTACAAACTTACAAGATGAAATTAATGAAAAGACAGTACTTACTCAACGCCTTTTGGAAGAAAACCAAAAATTAAAGAGTGAACTGGCTATGTTGAAGAACGAACGAAATGTAGGATAAAACTAATCAATAAAACAGATACGACATGAAAATAATTACATTTATCACTTTTGGCATTGTACCAATGGCACTATTTGCACAAGCTCCTGCACCTTCATCGTCCGACGGATTCGGTTCAGTACTTATGGTATTACTTATCTGTGTTATAATCTTTATCGTTTGTAGAGAACTACTCTGCTGGTACTACAAGATTAATAAAATGGTATCTAACCAGGAAGAAATTATTAGGCTGCTAAAGCTAATAGCAGACAGAGATAATAATAAAATTAACCAAGAGAATAAAGAAATAATTATCGATCCATTTCACAAAAAATAAACTATGATAGCACGTAATAGAATATGGGAAGAATTAAAGCAAGCAAGAGCAAATGTTTTATGTTTGCAAAAATACACCGACATAAGACGTGCTCACAATAGATATTACAATGGATTTATAGCACTTTCTGCATCAGCTGGAGCTTTGGGATTTTCCATTAATGAATACATTCCATTTATCACTTCATTGTTAATTGGTTTCGTATCAATAACTAAATCTATAATGCCCAACTTCCTGCAATCAGAACCCGAACTATCTGAATTAGATAATTTGTCCAACTTTTATGTACGCTACATGAATCATTTAGAAAATATATGGTATGATTTTGATCACGAACATATAGATGAAAAAGAAGCTATGAAACGCTTTTTTGAGATAAAAGAGACAGAGTGCGATAAAGAATCACAATTAAATAAAGGTATCAGATATATATCTAAAAGACTTCAACATCAAATAGATGAACAGGCTGAAGAATATATTAACCGAGTATATTTTGAAAAAGAAAATTAATTATGGCTAAAACGACAAATTCAGGAAAGACCTCCAATCACGAAACTAATTATGGAGGTGGGTATGGAAAGATTCATATCATACATGATAAACCAATATCACCTGTTGGCTCTATGCCTTCACCGTGTAAAACACCACCACCTCCTAAAAGTAAAACAAGTAAATAACTTAATAATATAAATATGGGATATACAAAGAAAATTAATAATGGAGATTATACTCCAAAAGAGATGCCACGCAGTGCCTCTATTCCACCTCCCCCAAAAAGAGAAGAAAGGTCTATACCTCAAACAACGAACACTCCTCCGCCAAACAAAAGCGGTAATAGTGGAAAAAAGTAATCATATTCTCTTCTTCCATTCCCATGGTTTGGGAGAAGGAATATAGTCGACAGGAATTCCTTTTTCGGATAAGATCCTTTGCAAATGCCAAACAAGTGCTTCATCAGTAACATTTTTTTCGCCTGTAAGGTATCTTATTTGATAAACGATTCCTTCCAAGGAGGCTTTTGAAATAGGCTTTATTCTCTTGAACATACGATAATCAATTTTAGTGATGCGCAAATATAATATTTAAAGTAATATAAAACATGAAACTCAAAAATCTTGATAGTACATAAAACAGCAAATGGTCGAATTATGGTCGAACCATAAAAAAAAGCAGGACTATATAATTGATATACAGAATATACAACTAGATTTCCAAAAATGTGTCTAGTTTAGTTTTTGTGTTAAATAGCTCCCTCGTCAGCGGACGAACTAGGGAGCTATTTTTACATTATAAGAATATTATTGCACAAAATATTCATAATTTCCATAACTTTGCAACAATAAAATCTCACATAAATGGAATTTAACGTAGAGGAATTAAAAAGTGCACTTATTGAGAAGTGCAAAAGTGAAGGTATCTTGTATGCAATGGTAGCAGTAGACAGGCGAACCAAAGAGATCATTCTTCCTGATACTTTGCAAGGAGCCTTGAAGCACCCGGAGTACTTTGTATGTACTTGTAAAAAAGTAGAAGATAAATACATCGTGGAGGAGATTACAAAAGTGTAACTCTCCTCCGAACTCTTTATTATTTACGGTCGCCAATGTATAGCGCAGCTCCTTCATCTATAAACAGTTCCACATTCTGCGCATGATGAGCTACATAGGCTGCGGGCCCTACATCTCCCGACTGGCAGATTTCTTCTACCACATCAGCTTTACCCTTTCCGGTTATCAGGAAAATAACGTGACGGGCATTCAATATCGGATAACCGGTCATTGCGATGCGCTTCTGCCCGTTACGGGGATTAATACTGACTACATAAACAGAAGCGGAAGTCAACAGTTCTTCTTGTCCGGGGAAAATGGAGGAAGTATGACCATCGTCTCCTGCACCCAACAGTATAATATCAAACTCTGGCCATCCCTGCTTGGACGGTACTTGTTGCTTGACCAACTCCGAATAACGGGCCGCTTCTTTCACCGGTTTGACTTCACCACGAATACGAAAGACATTCTCATAAGGAATGGGAGCCATTCCTAAAAGTAGATTACGCATCATTCCGTAATTGCTGTCCGAATCATCGGGGGGAACACAGCGTTCGTCTACCCAATAAATACACATACGATTCCAGGGGGTAGTTTCCATATATTCGTTCGCCCACAAATCGAACATTAGAGCAGGAGTACTGCCGCCGCTAACTGCGATATTGAATATTCTGTCCGGTTCATTATTCATGATTTCCACCAGACGGAGTATCAGTCCACGTGAAGTTTCAATGGACGAGGGAAAAACAGTTACTTTCATAATTCACAATATTGGTCTGTATTCGTCAAATTCTTACAAGGATTGGTCCAGTCAGCCCCGTGCTCATGCATCATCGCTTCACTTTCCAAAGGTCCCCACGTACCGACCGGATAACCGTAAAGCGGTGCGTCGGGATTCTCTTTCCAATAGCGAAGTACCGGATCGAAGAATGTCCATGAAGCCTCCACGGCGTCACTCCGGGTGAATAAAGTCGGATCGCCCTGAATGCAATCGTCTATCAGACGTGCGTAAGCGTCACCACTCGGCACTCCACCCAACTGGGCATAACTGAAATCCATTGTCACCTGACGGACTTCAAAGCCCGCACCAGGCACTTTCATGCCTATCTTGAGCACAATTCCTTCATTCGGTTGCAAACGAAGAATCAATTTATTCGCACGTGGGCAATTGCCACCTGAACAACGGAACATCTGATGAGGTGTCTCGCGGAAATGAACCACGATTTCCGTCACTTTAGTCGGCATTTGCTTGCCGGTACGGATGTAAAACGGAACACCGCTCCAACGCCAGTTACTGATACCCAGCTTCATGGCAATGTATGTTTCCGTACGCGAGTCGGGAGCTACCCCTTTCTCTTCACGATATCCTTTTTTAGTACCGGAAGAGGTATATTGCCCGCGCACAATATGCTCATTCAAATCTTCTTCATTCAGCGGTGTCAGAGACTCATATACTTTCACCACCTCATTACGGAAGTTATCCGCATTGAAGATAGCAGGAGGTTCCATAGCAGTAAGAGCTACAAGCTGAATCAAATGATTCTGTACCATATCCCGCAAAGCTCCCGCCGTTTCGTAGAATCCGCCACGTTGCTCGATTCCCAGATTCTCTACAGCGGTAATTTCTACGTAGTCAATATAATTCCTGTTCCAAAGAGGCTCGAAAATACCATTGGCAAAACGGAAAGCCAACACATTTTGCGCTGTCTCTTTACCGAGAAAATGGTCAATACGGTAAATCTGATGTTCTTCGAAAACAGAAGCATAAATTTTATTCAATTCACGTGCCGATTCGAGGTCGTAACCGAAAGGTTTTTCAACGATGATACGCGAATGGGGAGTATTCAGTCCTGCAGCTTTCAGATGCAAGGGAACAACACCGTAAAGTGAAGGCGGAGTGGCAAGGTAGAACAGCAGATTATCCGGATCCACCTCATTGGTCAACTCTACCAGACGTTGGCGGAGCATGGCATATCCTTCTTCCTTTGCCGGATCCATGGGCAAGTAACACAGATGCGAGATGAAAGCCTCCATCAGTGCCGCATCCTGTTCTTCGGATTTCACGAAAGTCCGAAGTTCACCTGATATATACGAGCGATAATCCTCGTCAGAATAAATCGTACGTCCGATACCCAGTATATGAAAATCACCTGTTAACCGCTTTTCACGGAAGAGCGAGTAAAGGGCAGGCATCAACTTACGTTTGGTAAGGTCGCCTGAGGCGCCAAAAATTATCATTGCGAATTTATCCATTGTCGCTTTTTATTTCTTAATTCATAAAATAGTCTTATTACTCCGAAAGACATCCTACTTACACATTATATGTGCCCGATTTCGTGTCACCGCCATGTCCTGTCCAGTTTTCGTGGAAGAACTGTCCGCGCAGTTCGTCTTTACGCTCAAAGGTGTGCGCACCGAAATAATCGCGCTGTGCCTGCACCATATTAGCGGGCAGATCGGCAGAAGTAAGCGAATAGAAGTAATTCAAGGCAGAAGAGAAAGCGGGAACAGGAAGTTCTTCTTTCATGGCTTCGGCTACAAGGCTCTTCCATCCGGAGAGTGACGCCTTCATTTCTTCCCTGAAATAAGGAGCCATCAACAAGTGTTTGGGCTTGTCGGTGGCTTCGAAGGCAGCGGCAATATCGTTCAGGAAAATACTGCGGATGATGCATCCGCCACGCCACATACGGGCGATGGAAGCCAGATCGAGCTGCCAGCCGAATGTATCGGAAGCACGTTGCAGCACGGCAAATCCTTGAGCGTATGAGACGAGTTTGGAAGCATAAAGGGCAGAGAAGATATCCTTCACGAGCTCCACCTTATTATATATAGGTTGTGTATGTTGGCGCGGGAATTGGTGGGAAGCTTGATGGCGTAATTCCTTTTGTGCGGAAAGACTGCGCTCAAACACCGCAGTGGCAATCAGTCCCAACGGCATCCCGAGCTCCATAGCGTTGATAACCGACCATTTGCCGGTTCCTTTCTGTCCGGCCGCATCCAAAATCTTATCAATAAGATAACCTCCGGTCTTGTCTTTATGACGCAAGATGTTGGCTGTTATCTCGATAAGGTAACTGCGGAGTTTGCCCTCATTCCAACGGGAAAAGGCATCTGCCATCTCTTCATTATTCAAGTCGAGCAGGTTTTTCATCACCCAATATGCTTCGGCAATCAACTGCATATCACCATATTCGATACCGTTATGGATCATCTTTACAAAGTGACCGGATCCCGCAGGCCCTACCCACTGACAACAAGGAGTGCCGTCAGACGCTTTCGCCGCAATGCTTTGAAGAATAGGTTTCACTTCCGGCCATGCTTTTTCCGAGCCGCCGGGCATAATAGACGCTCCGTTCAAAGCTCCCTCTTCACCACCGGACACACCGCTGCCGACGAAAAGAAAACCTTTCGACTCGGCCAGTTTGACACGACGGTTGGTATCTTCGTAATTGGAGTTACCTCCATCGATAAGAATATCTCCGGGTGAAAGCAGAGGAAAAAGCTGTTCCATCAGTTCGTCTACCGGACTCCCGGCACGAACCATCATCATTATTTTACGGGGAGTAGCGATTGAATCTACAAAGTCCTTTATATCTGTGAATCCTTCAATGTTTTTGCCCTTCGCACGTCCGTTCATGAAACGATCCACCACTCCTTCTTCAACTCCCGGAACGGTACGGTTATAAACCGATACATTCCATCCTTTACTCTCCATGTTCAAAGCAAGATTCTCGCCCATTACAGCCAAGCCTATAAGTCCGATATCTGTTTTATTCTGATTTGCCATAACTTGTATATTTTGTAATATTGGTTACCATAGTAACAATTAAAACAGACATTTGTTCGCTATATTTAGATTAAAATATTATTTTTGCAATTAACTATATAGAAACAAGGATGAAGAAAATCAAAATCGGTTTATTAGCCCGCATTATTATCGCTATTATTCTAGGCATCGCCATCGGCACTTTTTTCCCGGCTCCTCTTGTCCGGATATTTGTAACATTCAACGGCATTTTCAGTGAATTTCTTAATTTCTCCATTCCGTTGATTATCGTCGGATTGGTCACTGTGGCTATTGCCGACATCGGTAAAGGCGCAGGAAAGATGTTGCTCGTCACCGCTCTTATCTCTTATTTCGCCACCCTGTTCTCGGGGTTCCTCTCTTACTTCACCGGAGTCACGGTATTCCCGTCATTGATTGAACCGGGCGTGCCGCTTGAGGAAGTGAGCGAGGCAAAAGGAATTCTTCCTTATTTCTCCGTTTCCATTCCTCCATTGATGAACGTAATGACAGCTTTGGTTCTCGCTTTCACATTAGGATTGGGATTGGCTTCGCTGAACAGCGATGCTCTGAAAAACGTAGCACGGGATTTTCAGGCAATCATCGTCCGTATGATCAGTGCGGTAATTCTCCCCTTGCTTCCGCTTTATATCTTCGGCATCTTCTTGAATATGACTCATTCGGGACAGGTGTACTCCATTCTGATGGTATTTATCAAGATTATCGGAGTCATTTTCATTTTGCATATCTTCCTGCTGGTCTTTCAGTATTCTATCGCAGCGCTGTTTGTACACAAAAATCCGTTCAAACTATTGGGGAAGATGATGCCTGCCTATTTCACGGCATTGGGCACACAATCATCGGCTGCCACTATTCCCGTGACACTGGAACAGACGAAAAAGAATGGTGTTTCGGCGGATATAGCCGGTTTTGTGATTCCGTTGTGCGCCACAATCCATCTGTCGGGAAGTACACTGAAAATCGTAGCCTGTGCTCTGGCACTGATGATGATGCAGGGAATGCCGTTCGACTTCCCACTCTTTGCCGGTTTTATCTTCATGCTGGGAATCACGATGGTAGCCGCACCGGGAGTTCCGGGCGGAGCCATCATGGCATCTTTGGGAATCTTGCAATCCATGTTGGGTTTCGATGAATCGGCACAGGCATTGATGATTGCTCTTTACATCGCTATGGATAGTTTCGGGACGGCCTGCAATGTGACCGGTGACGGAGCTATCGCACTGATTATCGACAAAATGATGGGAAAAACTGTGCTGAATAACCATGCTGAAAAATAAATAGAATGTGGCTTGCATGGGTCACAAAAAATACCGACATTTGCACCCATATTTTTGATTTATTAAATAATAGCGTATGAAAAAAGCCCTAATATCAGGCATTACCGGGCAGGATGGTTCTTATCTTGCCGAGTTTCTATTGCAAAAAGGTTATGAAGTGCACGGTATTCTCCGTCGTTCTTCTTCGTTCAATACCGGACGTATTGAACATTTGTATTTTGACGAGTGGGTACGCGACATGAAACAGAAACGTACGATCAATCTGCATTATGGGGATATGACAGATTCTAGTTCGTTAATCCGAATCATTCAACAGGTGCAACCGGATGAAATCTACAATCTCGCTGCTCAAAGCCACGTGAAAGTTTCATTCGATGTTCCGGAATACACAGCCGAGGCGGATGCTGTCGGTACGTTGCGTATGCTCGAAGCTGTACGCATTCTGGGATTGGAAAAGAAAACCCGCATCTATCAGGCTTCCACTTCCGAATTGTTCGGTAAAGTGCAGGAAGTTCCACAGAAAGAGACAACTCCGTTCTATCCCCGTTCTCCGTATGGGGTAGCCAAACAATATGGTTTCTGGATTACCAAGAATTATCGTGAAAGCTACGGTATGTTTGCCGTAAACGGTATTCTGTTCAACCACGAGAGCGAACGTCGCGGCGAGACTTTCGTTACCCGTAAAATTTCTCTGGCTGCCGCACGTATCGCACAAGGTGAACAAGACAAACTATATCTGGGTAATCTGGATGCACGCCGCGACTGGGGATATGCCAAAGATTACGTGGAATGTATGTGGCTGATTCTGCAGCATGACGTTCCGGAAGACTTCGTGATTGCTACCGGCGAGATGCACACCGTGCGCGAATTTGCGACATTGGCATTCAAAGAAGCCGGTATCGAACTTCGTTGGGAAGGTGAAGGCGTGAACGAGAAAGGCATTGACGTGGCTACCGGAAAGGCTTTGGTAGAAGTAGATCCTAAATATTTCCGTCCATCGGAAGTTGAACAACTACTTGGTGACCCCACAAAAGCTAAGACTTTGCTGAACTGGAATCCGCGCAAGACTTCATTTGAAGAACTGGTAAGTATCATGGTACGCCACGATATGGAGAAAGTAAAACGAATGATTGCTACCAAACATTAAATGAATTTCATTTCACCACAGAGGACACGGAGGGCACAGAGGAAAACATAAAATCCTCCGTGTCCTCTGTGTCCTCTGTAGTGAACAAATAAAAGATAGAATGGAAAAGAATGCAAAGATATATGTAGCAGGACATCACGGTCTTGTGGGATCTGCTATCTGGAAAAATTTGCAGGATAAAGGATATACCAATCTGGTAGGCCGCACCCACAAGGAACTCGATCTATTGGATGGCGTAGCTGTCCGTAAATTCTTCGATGAAGAACAGCCGGAATATGTTTTCCTTGCCGCTGCTTTCGTAGGTGGTATCATGGCAAACAGTATCTACCGTGCTGACTTTATCTACAAGAATCTGCAGATTCAACAGAATGTAATCGGTGAGAGCTTCCGCCATAATGTGAAGAAACTGCTGTTCTTAGGCAGCACGTGCATTTATCCGCGTGATGCGGAACAGCCGATGAAAGAAGATGTATTGCTTACTTCTCCGCTGGAATATACCAACGAGCCGTATGCAATCGCCAAAATCGCCGGATTGAAGATGTGCGAAAGTTTCAACCTGCAATATGGCACGAATTATATCGCTGTCATGCCGACAAATCTCTACGGTCCGAATGATAATTTCGATTTGGAACGTAGCCATGTACTGCCTGCCATGATCCGGAAAATCCATCTGGCACATTGCCTGAAAGAGGGTAACTGGGAAGCTGTACGCAAGGATATGAACCTGCGTCCGGTAGAAGGTGTCAACGGAGACAGTCCGAAAGAAGAAATTCTAGCTATTCTGCAAAAATACGGAATCAGCGAAACGGAAGTCACTCTTTGGGGTACAGGTACTCCGCTTCGCGAGTTTCTTTGGAGCGAGGAAATGGCTGATGCAAGTGTATTCGTCATGGAACATGTGGACTTCAAAGACACGTATAAGGAAGGCGACAAGGACATCCGCAACTGCCATATCAATATCGGCACGGGAAAGGAAATCACTATCCGCCAACTGGCTGAACGCATTGTAGAAACTGTCGGCTATCAAGGTAAACTGACCTTCGACAGCAGCAAACCGGACGGCACTATGCGCAAGCTGACCGATCCTTCGAAACTGCACTCTTTGGGGTGGCACCACAAAATTGAAATCGAGGAAGGCGTACAAAGAATGTACGAATGGTACTTGAAATAGGGAATTCCAAGAATCCGTCAATATGCTATAAGCAGAATTTGTTTTGCTTATAGCATATTTTTTTATTATAGCATAATGAAATTAGCTATCACCATAATCTTTCCTTCTACCAGCCTGTCGCAATCTCACTACATCACCCTTCCCCCATTTTCAAAAATTCTTCCCTCTTAATTCTTCATTCTTAATTTAATTGCTATATTTGCACAATTTAATATCAAATGTGCAAAAAACAATGGAACAAAGTTTTATAGCTTACATTGAGAATAGTATCAAGAATAATTGGGATCTGGATGCCCTGACCGATTATAAGGGCGCCACCTTACAGTATAAAGACGTAGCTCGCAAAATAGAGAAACTCCATATCATTTTCGAGGAAAGCGGAATCCGCAAGGGAGACAAGATTGCCGTTTGCGGAAGAAACAGTTCGCATTGGGGTGTGACGTTCCTCGCCACATTGACATACGGAGCGGTTATCGTCCCTATTCTTCATGAATTTAAGGCGGACAACGTCCACAATATCGTCAACCATTCCGAAGCGAAATTACTGCTTGTAGGCGATATGGTATGGGAAAACCTGAACGAGTCGGCAATGCCTCTATTGGAAGGTATTCTGATGATGAATGACTTCACTTTGCTAGTTTCACGCAGCGAACGCCTGACATACGCCCGCGAGCATCTGAACGAGATGTTCGGCAAGAAATTCCCTAAAAACTTCCGTAAAGAACACGTCGCTTATCATAAAGACGAGCCGGAGGAGCTGGCTGTCATCAATTATACTTCGGGAACAACGAGCTACTCAAAAGGGGTTATGCTCCCCTACCGCAGTTTGTGGTCAAATACGAAGTTCGCCTACGAAGTACTCGACTTGAAGGCTGGAGACAAGATTGTATCTATGCTTCCGATGGCGCATATGTATGGTCTGGCATTCGAATTCCTTTATGAATTTTCCGTCGGTTGCCACATCTACTTCCTGACCCGTATGCCTAGTCCGAAGATAATCTTCCAGGCTTTCGAAGAGGTAAAACCGAATCTGATTGTCGCTGTTCCGCTTATCATCGAAAAGATTATCAAGAAGAGTGTACTTCCGAAACTGGAAACTCCGGCAATGAAGATTTTGCTGAAAGTGCCTATCATCAACGATAAGATTAAAGCTACGGTACGCGAAGAGATGATTAAGGCGTTCGGAGGAGAATTTAAGGCGGTAATCGTAGGAGGTGCCGCTTTCAATCAGGAGGTTGAACAGTTCCTGAAAATGATCGATTTCCCTTATACCGTAGGATATGGAATGACGGAATGCGGTCCGATCATCTGTTACGAAGACTGGAGAAGGTTCAAACCGGGTTCTTGCGGAAAAGCCGTACCCCGTATGGATGTACAGGTCCTTTCCTCCGACCCGGAAAATATCGTTGGCGAAATCGTTTGTAAGGGTCCTAACGTAATGCTGGGATACTACAAGAATGAGGAAGCTACCAGAGAAGTGATCGACAAAGACGGTTGGCTGCATACCGGTGATCTGGCTTTGATGGATGCCGAAGGAAATGTTACCATCAAAGGACGTAGCAAGAACCTTCTGTTGGGCGCCAGTGGACAGAATATCTATCCGGAAGAGATAGAAGATAAATTAAACAATCTGCCGTATGTATCCGAAAGCATTATCGTTCAGCAGAATGAGAAACTTGTCGGTTTGGTTTATCCGGATTTCGACGACGCTTTCGCACACGGTCTGAAGAATGAAGACATCGAGCGGGTGATGGAAGAAAACCGGGTGGCATTGAATGCCATGTTACCGACGTACAGCCAGATTTCAAAGATGAAGATATACCCGGAAGAGTTTGAAAAGACACCGAAGAAGAGTATCAAACGATACTTGTATCAGGAGGCTAAAGGATGAAAATGAAGAAAACAATACTCACGGCAGCTATACTGATGGCTGCCGTTTGTCTGCCTGCACAGAACAAAAGTGCCGGTATTAATCTTTCTATCTGGAAAGATATTTGTACGCAACCGTATGACAGTACACAGACGACTTATGTGAATATCGGTCTTTTGTCTACTATGAATCGCCTGAATGGTGTAGGCATCAATGCGCTGGGAAGTGTTGTTCATGGAGATATGAACGGTGTACAGATTACAGGACTGGCTAACCTGGCCGGTGGGACAATGCGAGGCGTGCAGATAGCAGGTATAAGCAATATCAGCGGTAACAATACGATCGGACTCTCCGCAGCCGGACTGGTAAATATTACCGGAGACGGGACACGGGGGGTGGTTATATCCGGACTGACTGGTATCGGTGGAGATAACACCGCAGGAGTTATGATGAGCGGTTTTATGAATGTTACCGGGAATATGGCTTCAGGCTTACAGTTTTCCGGTGCGGCGAATATCACCGGACAGAGTTTCAACGGCATGATTACTTCCGGTCTTCTGAATGTGGTAGGTGAAAATATGAATGGCCTGCAGATAGCAGGTATCGCCAACATAACCGGGACACAGCTACGTGGAGTTCAAATGGCATTGTGCAACTATGCCACACAAGTTCGCGGCCTTCAGATCGGTCTGGTCAATTACTATAGGGAAGACTTGAAAGGTTTCCAGCTGGGACTGGTTAATGCCAATCCCGACACCAAAGTACAGATGATGGTATACGGGGGGAATGTGACTCCTGCCAATATCGGGGTACGTTTCAAGAATCAGTTGTTTTATACGATTCTTGGAGCCGGATCTATGTATCAGGGATTAAATGATAAGTTTTCGGCGAGCGCTTCCTATCGTGCAGGATTATCTTTTCCTATCTATAAAGGATTATCCATTAGCGGCGACTTAGGTTATCAGCATATCGAAACTTTCGACAATAAGGATGAAGTGATTCCCGGACGTCTATATGCGCTACAAGCACGCGCTAATCTGGAATATCAGCTAACCAAGAAATTCGGTATCTTCGCAACGGGCGGTTATGGCCTAACCAGATTCTATAATAAATCCGGCAATTACGATAAAGGAGCGATTATAGAGGCAGGCATTGTCCTTTTCTAATATAAATCCTGCATATATAGCATTTATTCTCTTGCTTTACTAAAAGCATTTCGTTCCACAGTTGTTTCCCTTTCGTTCCACAAATATGGAACGAAAGGGAAACAACTGTGGAACGAAAAGATAATAACTGTGGAACGAACCACTCGTTGCACTGAAAATTATTGAATGTCACATGGCAAAGAAGTAACCTTCATTCAGACCTTTTCCTTTATCAGACCGGTACGATAAGCAACGAGCAACTTCTTCAAGTCCTGTATTTGAGTTACCAATTCTTTTCCCTTATCGGTGTCTTTCACCATCATCCGTTGCGAATTAAATTCCAATACGAAATTGGTAGATTTGATATCCAGTCCCTCTTCGATAGCTTTCTGACGAGACTGGAACGGTTCGTGCTGTACAAGCTGCATACCGTGAGAATGGTAGACAAGTGTATATCCGGCAATTCCCGTTTCCGGCTGATAGGCTTTGGAAAATCCTCCGTCGATAACGAATAGTTTGCCATTGGCCTTCATCGGCTGTTCTCCTTGAATAGTCTTCACAGGCACATGACCGTTTATTATATGCGAATGAGGACCTAAAGCTCCAAACTCGGCCAGTATCTGATCACAAATATCCTCCCGATTGCGCAATGTATAATAATATCCTTTCTTCTCTTTATGCATTTCTTTGTCTTCCAGGAAATAGCGTTCAAAAGTAGCCATCTTATCCTTATCAAATAAAGGCGCATCCGGACCACACCACATATACCAAATATAATCCATCGCAAATTCCTTATCCTCCTCTCCCTCTTCGTCGAAGTAGGCGGTACGGATCAGTTGATCGGCCTTATCCAGAAGTTTGTGTCCCCAATACTCTTTTCCGCGTATCTTGACATGCTTAAAGCTACCGTCCTCATTCAAAGGCACGGAAGCGTGATAAAGAAGATTGGAGTTGGATACCAGATACATCCCGCCGTAAGTAAACAGGCAACGCATATGCTTCTTCAATTTCTCGCTATTCATAAATGAATAATGAATCTTATCCACAAGCTCACGTTCTTCATCCGTCAAGCGGTAAGGATTGGCGGGATCTACCGTTGGAAAGTTCGTGTCACGAAGGGCATACTCCTTACCTTCGTAGACAAAGACACCACGCTCAAAATCTATCTTCTCCAACAATTTACGATTTGCCATTCCAAACTCCGGACGGCGGTCGATGATCTCGGCTTCCAGCTTAAACTGGATAATAGTGATCGCCTTGTGCATCTGAGTAATCAAGCGCAACGTTTTCTCATTATAATGAGTATCGGCAAAATTCATTTTCGGCATGAAAATGGTGCAAGGATCATCAGCGTAAGTATCCATAGCAAAGGTAGCAAGCGGCAGCAGATTGATTCCGTAACCGTCTTCAAGTGTAGCCAGATTACCATATCGCATAGACATACGTATCACATTGGCTATGCAACTGTCATTGCCGGAAGCGGCGCCCATCCACAGAATATCGTGATTGCCCCATTGAATATCGAAATTATGATAATTGCACAAGGTATCCATAATGATATGCGCTCCCGGTCCGCGATCATAGATGTCGCCTACGATATGAAGTGAATCGATTGTCAAACGCTGAATCAGATTACACATGGCAATGATAAAATCATCGGCACGCTTTGTCGTGATAATCGTACTGATAATCACATTGATATAGGCATGCTTGTTCGGCTCGATAGATGACTCGTGCAACAATTCCTGTATGATATACGAGAATTCGGCAGGCAATGATTTACGTACCTTGGAACGGGTATACTTGGAAGATACGTTCTGACAGACTTTTACTAACTGGTTCAGAGTGATCAGATACCAATCGTCCAAATCCTTCTCACGGGCCTTCACCAGTTGAAGTTTTTCTTCGGGATAGTAAATCAACGTGCAGATCTCTTTTTTCTCGGCCTCGCGAAGCGTATTGCCGAATATCTCATTTACCTTACGTTTTACTGCACCGGAAGCATTCTTCAGCACATGTTGGAAAGCTTCATATTCACCATGTACATCTGTCAGGAAATGCTCCGTCCCTTTAGGTAGGTTCAAGATAGCCTCCAGATTGATTATTTCCGTACTTGCATCGGCAATAGTAGGAAAACTTCGGGAAAGCAGTTGCAGATAACGCAGATCGTTCACAATGCTTTCAGGAGTTATGTTACTTTGAGCAGTCATTTCTATTTAATCACAAATTACTAAAATCAAATTACCATTTATCGGCTCACAATCCATTGTTCTAATCTCCAAACTTACGTTTTTCGATTATTCGCGATAAATATAATACTTTTTTATTTATCCGGTTATTATTTTTTATTCAAAGTTTCATTTTTCAGCCCAAGAAGAACATCAGAAGTACTTGTGCGATAATCACCCGCAGGAACATACAGAGCGGATATACCGTCGCATAAGCTACACTCGGGATATTGCTGTCTACCATCGAGTCGGCAGCCGCAAGTCCCGGCGTACTGGTCATACCGCCGGTAATGGTACCCAGCAAATCGAGCAAGCTGATCTTAAACACCAGACGTCCGACGAACACAGCAATCAGCATCGGTACTAAAGTAATGGCGGCACCTACTCCGAACAGCAGCAGACCGCTCTCCTGGAAAGTAGCGACCAGATTCTTACCTGCCGACGTACCTACCTCGGCAAGGAAAAGCAACAGTCCCAACTGACGAAGCAATTGGTTGGCAGGTCCGGACATAGACCAAAGGATAGGCCCGGTCTTGCCTATTGCGCTCAGCAGCAAAGCCACCATCAGCACACCACCTGTCAATCCCGGCGAAAAGGATAATCCGCCCGGGAACGAGATATTGAGTTTGCCAAACAGAACTCCCAGCACAATACCCATAGCAATGGGGAAGAAATCCGTGTCGGAAAGCTTCTTGGCATTATTACCCAGCAGACGGGCTACTCCCTTGATGCCTTCTTTCTCACCAACGACCATCAGTTTATCGCCAAACTTCAATGCTAGGTCGGGTGACGGAGAGAGGTCGATACCGCTTCGACGGACACGTGTCACGGTACAACCGAAATTCTTCATCAGGTTCAGGTCGCCCAACTGCTTATTGATCATATCCTTCTTGGTCAACAGCAATGATTCGATTTCTTGCGTGTTTTCCAACGGAAGTTCACCTTCTTCACGTTCACCTACCAACACGGCAAGTTGTGTCAGAGCTTCTTCGCTACCCACTGCCTGAATGTAGTCCCCTTCATGGAGTACCGTATGGGCTGTCGGAATGGATATCTCTTCCTGATGCTTCAGGCGTGAGATAACGGCTCCTGTCATGGCACGTGCATTGATCTGCATCAGGCTACGGCCGAATACACTCGGATTCGTGATACGATAAATGCAGGTTCCCAGTTCCGGAAACTGTCCGCGACGCTCTATCTCAAGACGACGGGCCTCTTTGTCAAGGTCGATACGCATTATCTTCGGCAGCAACTTCACAAACAGGATGACACCAATCACGCCAAACGGATAGGCAATACCATAAGCGATAGAAGCCAGCGGAGAGTTGGTGCTGTCGATGGCAACGGCCAAACCCGGTGTACTGGTCAGCGCTCCGGCTACCAGCCCCACCACACTCGGTGTATCGATGCCAAACGCATACTTTAACCCGACAGCAGTCAGACAGGCAGAACTGATGATAAGCATGGTAATAATGATCAGCGTCTTCCCCTTACTGCGGAAAGAATCGAAGAATCCCGGCCCCGCCTGGATACCGATGGTAAAGATAAAAAGTACCAATCCGAAATTCCCCAGTTCCTTGGGAATAATCACACCGAAATGCCCGAAAAGAAGGGCAATGAAGATAACCGCCGACACGTCGAGCGATAGCCCCTTAATCTTGATTCTTCCCAACATGAAGCCCAACGCAACAATAAGGAAGAGAGAGAAATAAGAGGAGTGCAATAAATCAGTAAACATAAATAAAAAGGTTAATTTTAGTTGTTATGTGCGCAAAGGTACGTAAAAAACTGTTTTCGACTATAGCAAAAGAAGAAGTTATTTTCTTCGCCAAACCCCAAAGCCTTCACATAAAGAAAGCGGAACGGATATTTCACAATCAAAAAGACAGAAATTAAAAGATTCTGCTAACGCACCCTCTATTTAAAAACGGGCATATAGGGCAACCGGAAGACTTAGCAGCCAACTTCACCCCTTCCAGAAGTCCTGAAAACGGGGTTCTGTTTTTCACTTTTACAGAAAAACAATAAGGATAGACAAAAAAGGGAGTAACCATCCGGCCAGTATGCCGTAACCATACTTACCGGATGAAGTAATCATCCGGTCAAAATGGTATAACCTAACCGGAAAAAGGCTTTGAAAAAGACTGTTTTACTCTACTTCGTCCACGCTTCCGAACGGCGACCAAGTGTCAGAAAGCAACGATATAGGTAATAAGAGATCCATATTTCACATATTACAACCGAATCAGCGACAGATAGCAGTTCATGCGGCACATTAAGTATCCGAACACAAAATCGCCAACGGCATTTCCCGGTGTTTTTCCGAACAACTCCCGACGAAGGATACAAATACGGGATTCTACAAGATTTTAAATATCAATTTGACAAATTGCTCTTTTCTTCGAAAATATACTTTAAGAAATACAATCCTCCCCTTCGCAACATGCTCCTTTATACTCAAATTCTAAAGTGGCATGAGTGATCCCGACATGTTCCAGTTCATGCTTAACCTCGCGCTTTACCTCTTCCATACGGCGTAGATCGCCTATCACGATATGGGCAGTCAATGCTGTTTCGGTAGTGCTCAATGCCCAGATATGCAGATGGTGATAACTCTCCACACCGGGTTGCTCCAGGATAACCCGCCCGATCTTTTCACTATCTATTCCCAGCGGGACTCCGTCGAGCGAAAGGCGGAGGCTGTCGTGCAGTAAGCTCCAGGTTGAAATGACAATAATGACGGCAATCACCAGGCCGATGATCGGGTCGACAAGTGTCCAACCGGTGTACATAATGATAATACCCGAAATGACCACTCCCACCGATACCAACGTATCGGCAGCCATATGCAGATAAGCTCCTTTCACGTTGAGATCTTTTTCCTTATCTTTCATAAAAAGCCAGGCTGTAACGGCATTGATAACCACTCCCACACCTGCCGTCCAGGCAATGGCAGCACCTTCAACCGGAACGGGATGGAACAACTTCTCTATACTCTCGGTGATGATAATGCCGACGGCAACCAGAAGAATAACGGCATTGAGCAGAGATACCAGTACCGTACTCTTTTTATAACCGTATGTATAACGACTGTTGGGATGCACCTTTGCCAACCGGAAAGCAAGCATGGCAAGCACAAGGCTTGCCACATCGCCCAAGTTGTGCCCGGCATCGGAAAGCAACCCCAAAGAATCATAATAGAAACCGATGCCGAACTCAACGAGGACAAACAGAATATTCAGCGTAATGCCAATTATAAAAGATTTATTGAGCGACGTCAGTTCGTGGACGTGCTCGTGATGATGTTCGTGAGAATGTGCCATGCTCGATTAAGATATTTATCTATTCTAAAAACAGACAAACCGGCAGATTAGTTCAATGAAATATCATGCATAAAAGGTATCAAGCCATCCGTTTCTTCAACGGCCGGCGACTGCAGCAAAACCAGAGACTTCAGTTCTTCAAGTTCGGCCGTACAGACACAGAAATAGACATTCTGAGCCGGCAATTTCAGAAAGATCTTCCGGTTGGCATTCATTTTCCTGTTCGACCTCTCACAGTAAGGTCCGTTAATCGATACAATATAATTGCGTAGACACTCAAATCCGGCTTCGGACAGACGAAAGAAAAGGTTGCCAAATTCCAGATGATACACTTTACAATGGGCACAGTAAGTGATCATTCCATTGCGGGTTCTGCTGATTAGTTCCATCATAACTTTAACGTTTTGGTGATGGCACAAAAGTACGCAGATCACCAGGTGAAGGCAATACCTACTAATATCTAATTATCAGACAACCGATAGCCACATATGGGGAGACAAGTCTGCCGTACGATCATAGTATGAAGAAATCTCAATGTTCAGAAACGGTCGGATACCCCATCAACCTTACTGCAGTCATCACCAAAACTCCCGCTACGACCATCCGCAATACTACTCCTAGGTCTTACAAGAGATATTATTGTCTTCAAAAACTGAATTGTTTTCGGACAATAGCATAACACTTGGATCACTTTTCAGAAAAGCCATAACTATCACATGCTATTTCAATTCTTTGCCACATATATGATAACAATATACAAAATGAATAGCTAAGTAAAGTTGTTTTTCCTTGCTTGTATATACCATATTTTTACAGATCATGGCACAGGCCACTCTTTCGTTCCCTATTCGCCAGCACATCTACTTATTAATAGGTACTGAGTTCAGTCTTTTTCATTCTGTTTAGGTATTGTAACACCTTTTTAGTCCACCTACCTTTGCAAACAGTTATAAATTAAACAATATAGGAATGAAAAGAGAAGAAATTTCATATAAGAATTATTCCAAACTATTGATCAAACTAAGTCTTTTGGGAATTAGTTTCATTATAGTATCATGCAATAAAACAGATCTGATCACAGATAATCCTAATAATGAATTGGGGCAATTACCACAAGAAAATGGAATCACAATTAAGACTATCACATATTCTCCTCAAATAACCCGTTCTTCGGGAGATGGAGCCAATGATTTAATAGGCTATGGATATAACTGTTTATATGCAACAGGAGATAATCCTAACGGAGCGGCTAATAAAGTTATCGATTTAAAAAGATTTGAGTCAGGCGTGGGAATAGATCCAATGACAGGTGAAAAAAAAATATTTCCAAAAGGTATTATAGAAGAATCCATTATGCATGGAGATGTCACGGCGACTGAAATATTTGAAAAATCCAAAAAAGAGTTTAAGAAATCTATTTCCGCAAAAGGTAAACTAAAACTAGGTTTTCTTCCGTGGGGAGGAATACAGTTTTCTGCAGAGTACGACAGTAATTTTGAAACAAAAGATGAATATTCTTTTTATAAGATGGATATTATTCGAAATGTCCGTAGATTATACTTAAGTTCCTCAAGTATAGAACGTCTAAAATACTTCTTAACTGATGAATTTAGATACGCATTAAAACATGCCAGTGGAACAGAAATCATAAATGATTACGGTACGCATGTACTTGTAGACTTCGTTTTAGGAGGAAAATTAAGTGTAGTAACATCAGCTATAGATCATTCTGACAATAAAGATGAACTCTTTAAGTTTTCAACTAAAATTTTTAAAATAATCAGTGCATCTGCATCCTCTTCAATAAGCAAAAGTAACTATTTAAAGAACACATCATTAACTATTCTCCAAGCAGGAGGGTCAGAAATTCAGGCTGTAAAAAGATACATAGAAGAAGATGGAACAATCAACTCAGATATTTTCAATTACAAGGAATGGATAAAAAGCATCAATAAAGAGACATCTGTTTTAGTAGCTAGTGACACAAAAAAAATGATTGGCATTTGGGAACTTACAGATGATCCTAAAATAAAAACCAAAATACTTGCTGAATTAGAAAAGAGAGGAAATAATTTAGGTATCATAGGTAGTAAAAGTGGAGAGATAGTTACAGGCAAAAGTACACCTATGTATAAATTACAAAATGAAAAAACCGGAGAATTAGCAAAAGCTCCCAATGATCGAGGTTATAAATTTCCTCTCTATTGTCAAGGTGAATATGGAAAAGAAATGACAGGAATAGGATTTATGAATTATCTTCTATCATATCGTGATTTTCAACCATATCAATCTGCCCCAGCCAGTAATGATGAAAAGAGTTGGAGTATAAAATTCACTCCAGATGGTTATATAACAGTTTTGAACAAACATTTAAACAAATTTTTATGCACAGATTATAAGTTTAGAACAATATCAGAAGACGATACAAATTCAAGATTATGGATTCCACGATATACCTTAAATATGTGGGATGACGATACAATACAATAAGAAGGGCAAATACTATTAATTAACATTTATATTTTTAACAATGAAAAAGAAATTATTTACACCGAGCACACTTCTCCTTTTGGGAATGTTATCTCTTTTTAGCGCATGTAATAACGATGATGACGGTACGAATAAGGCTCAGGAGATAGCTGGAAAATACGAAGGCTACTCAATAGGTAATTGTGCCATGTTCACAGACTATGTAATGGGTGAAAAATCAGTAGCAACGATTGTTCCCAATGAAGATGGCACTATAAATGTAACCTATGATTCCGGATCCGGTGAGTTTAAATTGAATAATATTAAAGTTACTTCCAAAACATTCGAAGGATCGGGACAGGTAGAACTCTCCATGAACGATAAACCTGCAGGTGCTAAAGATTTTACACTCACAGGAAGCATAGATGAACAGCAAAAACTAACCCTTAAAGTGAATGTACCAAGTGTGATGGGAGGGCTTACTATTGAATTTATACAAGGGACATTGCCTATATCATATCACGTTTCGGGTACTTACAACAAAGAAGCCAATTTATCAGTCAGTGTCGGATCGACTACATATCCGGATATCACAGATTGTAAAGTCAGCATAAAACGTTCATCGGATGATACTGTAGAGCTTACTCTTAAAGGACTATCTAACTTGAACAGTTCTCAAACAGGCAGAGCTATGAATTTAGGAGACTTCACAGTAACTGATGTTAAAGTTACCAGCACTGACAATAGTATTTTCAAGATTGAAGGAAGCATTAATACTACTGATACCAACAACACCCCAATTACCGGAACTCTTTCAGGTACAGTGAGCAATAGTGAAACTAATATTACTTTCACTTTTAAACCCGGTGCCATGCCAATTGATATTACCGCAATGTTTAAAGGAAAGAAATAAAAAAGCATGAGAAAGGCGATTTTGTTTTGTTTAGCCATTACTCTGCTGGGAACGATGCTTATATCGTTCTCAGCTTGTAATGGGATATTGAGCAGCCTATATGATGAACCGGAAACCGCAAAGGATTTCGGCTTCATTACGATAGATCATGCCAATCATAGCGGTACGGTACGGGTGGATGCTACCCAATATACAAAATGGAACTACATCAATCTGCACACCCTGCAGATTGACTCGGCCAAAGTTACCGCAGAAGGTGCGGATGATCCGGACACATGGGACCTTGCCATTCATCGATACGATGTAAAGACTAATGGCGGTGAGGTGCTTGAAACCGATTACCAAAGCCTGAGTGCACTGAAAAACGCAGACAGCATGCCTCAAGGTACCTTTGTCGCCGACGAATGGACCACAAATAAAATAGCTGTCGACGTTTCACACATGATGGAGGATAACGGTTATCTGATTTATGCTCCGTCTGACTTCAATCCGGAACTTTCAAAGTGGCTCAACGTCGATACCAGTGAAATGCCTCCCATTTACACTCCGTCCAACAAAGTCTATCTGCTCAGGATGAAAGACGGCACAATGGCTGCCATCCGCCTGGTGAGTTACATGAATGCTGCGGGCATAAAGGGATACATGACTTTTGACTACATCTACCCATACGAACCATAATGCTTTGATAAAGACAAATAAAAATAAATATGCAAAGACTACTAAAATCGGCATATTGCTTCTTCGCAGCCCTCTTGTTGACGACAGCAGCTGCCGCACAACATAAAATATCCGGCAGGGTGATCGATACCACCCAGGAACCTCTGGTGGGTGCCACCATCACCCTGAAAGAAAAACCGTCTGTCGGCACCACCACCGATACGGAAGGACGCTACACCCTGACACTGCCGGACCAGAAAGAATATACCGTACAGGTCTCTTTTGTGGGATATGTGACCGCTACAAAAAAAACAACAGCTGCCCGTCAAGGTCGTCTCGATTTCATTCTGAAAGAAGATCAGATGAATCTGAGTACCGTAGTTATCACCGGAACACGTACTCCGAAACTACTGAAAGACGCTCCGATCATCACCCGGGTAATCACAGCCGGCGATCTGAAGAAAGTGGACGCAACCCATATCGGACAATTGCTTCAGGTAGAGCTACCGGGTATCGAGTTCTCTTATTCAATGGATCAGCAGGTAAAGCTCAACATGCAGGGATTTGGCGGTAATGCCGTCCTCTTTCTGGTAGATGGCGAACGTCTGGCCGGAGAAACACTGGATAACATAGACTACAACCGCCTCAACCTGGACAATGTAGAACGAGTGGAAATAGTGAAAGGCGCGGCCTCTACGCTGTATGGTTCAAGTGCCATCGGGGGGGTAATCAATATCATTACCAAAGCTTCGGACGATCCGTGGAATCTGAACCTCAATACTCGTTTCGGAGTACATAATGATCAGCGGCATGGGGGTACGGTAGGATTCAATGCCGGCAAGTTCTACAGCCAGACCAACGTACAATATACCAACATAGACTCCATTCACGTAAAACAGGGGGATTATACGACCATCAACGGCAATAAAACCTGGAACGTGAAGGAACGCCTGATGTTCACCCCGAACGAGCAATTGCGACTGACGGCACGTGCTGGCTATTATTTCCGTGAACGGGATGCCTCCTCGGAAACCAAGAACCGTTATCGCGGATTCAGTGGCGGGCTGAAAGGAAACTACGACTTCAACACGAAAAGTAACCTGGAACTGGCCTACACATTCGACCAGTACGACAAAAGTGACTATCTGGTATCATATAAGAATGATATCCGCGACTACAGTAATGTGCAACACAGTGTACGCGCGCTTTACAATTATACGTTCAACGATAAGAACACGCTCACCGTCGGAGGAGACTATCTACGAGATTATCTGATGTCGTATCAGTTCAAAGAAAACGCCGATTATACCATGCATTCCGCCGATGCTTTCGGACAGTTCGACTGGAATCCCACGGAACACTTCAACGTGATTGCCGGATTGAGGTTCGACTACTTCTCCGAATCGAACGTGCGCCATTTCTCACCGCATCTGGGATTGATGTACAAGATAGGAAACTGCTCGCTGAGGGGATCTTATGCGCAGGGGTTCCGTTCGCCCACCTTGAAAGAGATGCACATGAACTTCTACATGGCAAACACCATGATGATTTATGGTAACCCGGATCTGGAGCCGGAAACCAGTCACAACTTCTCGCTCTCCGGAGAATATACCAAAAACCGTTATAATTTTACGCTGACAGGATATTATAACCTGGTGCACGACCGCATCGAGTATACCTCTTTCAGAGATACCGACGGAATGATCGCACAAAAATATATCAATACCCCACGGGTAGACATTGCCGGAATCGATGCCAATGCCTCTGCCAAATATCCTTGCGGTATAGGTGCACGTATCTCGTATACGTACATCCACGAGTTCATGCGTGACGGACAGACCAAACTCAGCTCTACCCGCCCCCATTCGGCTACGGTACGGTTGGAGTATGGCAAAACATGGGATCATTATGACTTCAATCTGTCACTCGACGGACGGGCCTTGTCACAGGTGAAAACCAATCAATATACTTCCAATGATCCGAATGCGGGAACGGAAAAGGTTACTTATCCGGGATATACCATGTGGAACCTGACGCTCACACAAAGAGTATGGAAAGGGATCAATGTGAATATGGCCGTCAATAACCTGTTCAACTACCGACCTGACTATTATTATGCCAATTCACCCTATACGACGGGAACCAACTTCTCCGTAGGGCTGTCGCTGGACATTGACCAAATGTTCAGAAAATAGCGGAAGAGGCTAAGCCAGCGGATATCTCCGATCGTCCGGCCGGCATTTAGTAAGAACGAAATAAACCAAAGAACAAAAAACAATATGAAAAAGAAACAAATCATCACCACTTGTTGTGTGGCTGCGGCAATACTCGTCGGGGTATTCGTCTGGCAAGCCTACTTCAGTGCCACGAAGATTGCCTTTGTCAATTTCCAGACCATCAACCTGGGAAATATTTCGAAGGCGAACGACAATTCATTTGTCAAACTAAGGGAGGTCTCTACCGATCACCTGGACGAACTGACGGGCTATGATATGGTGTTCGTCAACGGTATGGGATTGCGCATCGTCGAAGAACAACGCCAACAGATACAACGGGCGGCCGACAAAGGTATACCAGTGTACACCTCCATGGCTACCAATCCCGCAAACAATATCTGCAACCTCGATTCGGTACAGATGAGTCAAATACGTCAATACCTGACTAATGCGGGAAAAGTAAATTACCGGAATCTGCTTTCGTATGTCCGCAAAGAGATTGATGGTAAGCTGATCTCCGCCCCCGTACCGGAAGCACCGGTAGAAAAGCCGACCGACATTCTTTACCATGCCGGAGTGAAGAACCCGGATGATGAAATGGAATTTCTCAACGTAACCGATTATGAAAAGTTCCTTCGTGAAAACGGACTCTATCATGAAGGTGCCCGCAAGGTTGTGATCACCGGGCAGATGGCGGATGCCACAGGACTAATCCTGGCACTCGAAAAAGCCGGACACAATGTATATCCGATCTCTTCTTTCACCCGTTTCATGGAGTTCGTCCGTGAAATACGACCGGACGCTGTTATCAATATGGCACACGGACGCATGGGCGACGATATGGTGGAATATCTGAAAGAACGCAATATCCCTCTCTTTGCACCACTCACAGTCAACAGCCTGGTAGAAGAGTGGGAAAACGATCCGATGGGTATGTCGGGAGGATTTCTTTCGCAAAGCGTAGTGACACCGGAAATTGACGGTGCCATCCGTCCGTTCGCCCTCTTTGCCCAATACAAGGACGATGAAGGACTGCAACACTCTTTCGCCGTTCCGGAACGGTTGGAGACATTTGTCAACACAGTGAACAATTATCTCACCTTGAAAACAAAACCCAACAGCGAAAAGCATATAGCCATCGTCTACTACAAAGGCCCCGGACAAAATGCCCTCACAGCAAGCGGAATGGAAGTAGGCCCGTCACTCTACAACCTGCTGCTGAGAATGAAGAAAGAAGGCTACCGGGTAGAAAACCTTCCGGAGAGCGCCAAAGAGCTGGAAAAGATGATCCAGGCACAGGGAGCCGTATTCGGAATGTATGCAGAAGGCGCATTTGATGAATTTATGAAAACAGGGAATCCCGAACTGGTGACTAAAGAACAATACGAGAGCTGGGTAAAAGCATCGCTACGCCCCGGAAAATATGCTGAAGTGGTAGCCGCCAACGGTGAATTCCCCGGCCAATACATGACTACGCCGGACGGACGCCTGGGCATCGCACGATTGCAGTTTGGCAATGTGGTACTGATGCCGCAGATGGCAGCCGGTAGCGGAGACAACGCCTTTCAAGTGGTGCATGGAACCAACGCCGCACCTCCCCACACTTATATCGCTTCGTATCTTTGGTTGCAGCATGGTTTTAAGGCAGACGCAATGATCCACTTCGGTACGCACGGAAGCCTTGAGTTCACTCCACGAAAACAGGTAGCGTTGTGTAGCGATGACTGGCCCGACCGCCTTGTAGGAGCTCTTCCACACCTTTATATATATTCTATCGGCAACGTGGGGGAAGGCATGATAGCCAAACGACGTTCGTATGCTACCTTGCAATCTTACCTTACACCTCCTTTCCTCGAAAGCAGTGTACGGGGCATCTACCGTGACCTGATGGAGAAAATCAAGATTTACAATAACACCACAGGAGCGAAAGAAAAGCAGTCGCTTGCCGTAAAAGCACTCACCGTGAAACTGGGCATCCATCGTGAACTGGGGCTGGACAGCTTGCCGACCCGCCCATACAGCGAGGACGAAGTGGCACGTGTAGAGAACTTCGCTGAAGAACTGGCCACGGAAAAAATCACCGGACAGCTTTATACCATGGGGGTTCCCTATGAACCGGAGCGTATCACCTCTTCCGTACTTGCCATGACAACCGAACCGATCGCTTACAGCCTCTTGTCACTCGACAAACAACGTGGCAAAGCAACAGCCGATGTAGAAAAGCATCGCTCTCTCTTCACCCAACGCTATCTGAATCCGGCCCGTGCCTTAGTAGAGAAACTGATAGCCAACCCTGCTTTGGCAACAGACGAACTGATCTGCCGCACTGCCGGTGTCAGTCCCGAAGAACTGGCAAAAGCACGAGAAATAGAGACCTCACGCAATGCTCCGAAAGGAATGATGGCGATGATGATGGCTGCCGCCGCCAAAAACAAGACCGGGGATAAAACCGGCAAAACAGCCGATAAGATGCCGGAAGCCATGAAGAAGAAAATGAAAGAAATGGGCGCACATATGGATTCATCCAAAGCCATGGAAATGGCAAAAAAAATGGGTGCCGATCCGGAAGCCATGAAGAAAATGGAAGCAAAAATGAATGCCTCAAAGGGAGATAAGCCGGAAGCGGATAAAGCTAAAGGCATGTCGGACATGATGGCCGCCATGGGGAAAAAAACGGCTCAAAAGGAATACAGCAAAGAAGAAATCAACTTTGCCCTTGCACTGACGGAGGTGGAACGCACCATCCGCAACGTAGGCAACTACCAAACGGAACTGACTGCCAGCCCCGAGAAAGAACTTGCCAGCCTTGTCAATGCCCTCAATGGAGGATACACCGCACCTTCACCGGGTGGTGATCCGATTGCCAATCCCAACACCCTACCCACAGGACGCAACATGTATGCCATCAATGCAGAAGCCACGCCGTCAGAATCGGCCTGGGAAAAAGGAGTTGCACTTGCCAAGCAAACCATTGAAACTTACCAACGCCGCCATAATGACAGTATCCCGCGTAAGGTCAGTTACACGCTCTGGTCCGGCGAGTTTATTGAAACGGGAGGAGCTACCATCGCACAAGTATTGTATATGCTCGGTGTAGAGCCGGTTCGTGATGCATTCGGACGTGTCAGCGATCTGAAGCTGATTCTTTCTGCCGAATTAGGCCGCCCACGCATCGACGTAGTAGTACAGACATCGGGGCAACTACGCGACATTGCGGCCTCCCGCCTTTTTCTGATCAATCGTGCGGTAGAGATGGCTGCAGCTGCCAAAGACGACAAATATGAAAATCTGGTAGCGGCAAGCGTAGTAGAAGCCGAAAAGACACTGACCGAGAAAGGGGTAAGTCCGAAAGATGCCCGTGAAATGGCTGCATTCCGTGTGTTCGGCGGTGCCAACGGAATGTATGGTACGGGCATTCAGGAGATGGTTGAATCCGGTGACCGCTGGGAAGATGAATCAGAGATAGCTGCCACCTATCTTAATAACATGGGTGCTTACTATGGCAGTGAAAAGAACTGGGAAGCCTTCCGGAAATATGCCTTCGAAGCCGCACTGACCCGTACGGACGTAGTGGTTCAGCCTCGTCAAAGCAATACATGGGGCGCGTTGAGCCTCGACCATGTCTACGAGTTTATGGGAGGTATGAACCTGGCCGTACGCAACGTGACCGGCAAAGATCCCGATGCTTACCTGAGCGATTATCGCAACCGTAACCACATGCGCATGCAAGAAGTCAAAGAGGCTGTCGGTGTAGAAAGCCGTACCACCATCCTCAACCCCGCTTACATCAAAGAGAAGATGAAAGGCGGCTCTTCCTCTGCTGCGGAATTTGCCGAGACAGTCACCAATACATATGGCTGGAACGTAATGAAACCTGCCGCCATCGACAAAGAGCTTTGGGACAACATTTACAATGTATACGTAAAAGACGAATACAACCTGAACGTGAAAGAATTTTTCGAAACACAAAGTCCCGCAGCGCTTGAAGAAATGACTGCCATCATGCTCGAAAGTGCCCGTAAAGGTTTGTGGAAAGCAAGTGCCGAACAGGTTGCCGAACTGGCAAAACTGCATACGGAGACGGTAAATAAGTATCGTCCGTCGTGCTCGGGCTTTGTATGCGACAACGCCAAACTGCGCGAATACATCGCGTCCAAGTCAGACGCTCCGGCTGCCGCACAGTACAAAGAAAATATCTCTAAAATACGCGAAGCGAAAGTTTCGGGCGATGCCAAAGGAATGGTGATGAAGAAAGAAGAGATAAACCGGACACCGGAAGAACAAAAGACAACCCTGAGCAACATTGCCGTGGGTGCAGCCGTTGTAGTGGTAATACTGGCACTCGTACTCTTTGTCCGTAAACGTCGTAAAACATCAGAATAATCAGAAGTATGGATACAGTCGTACTTGTATTAATGCTGTTAATAGCATTCAACTTTCTACTGAAACAGACTTTCTGGAAAACGGTCGCAGTCGGCATCATAGCCACTGTTGCCGCCCTGTTTGCAGGACTGATGTGGCCGTATGCCATCGAGCAATCGAAAACACAGATTGCCGACTGGCTGGGTAACACAGCCCTGATGCTGGACACTTCCGTTTTGCTGACCATCGAAGTCAGCCTCCAGATGGCCTATGCCATGCTGGCGGTACATGTTGCCAGTGCCTATCCGGTAAAACCGCGTACACTGCTCACCTACCGCTTCCTGAGATGGTTTCCGGGACTGCTCATCTTTCCGGTACTATTCAGCGGGCTGGTCTATCTTATCTTTGCCTTCCCGGGGACACCATTCACCACCGTGGCATGGATGTATGCCGCTTGCGTGCTGATAGCCATTCCCGTAGGACGTTGGTTACTGCTTTACCTCCTTCCGGAGAAGGAGTTGCGGCTGGAACTCTTCTTCCTCACTAACGCATTGGTGGCCATTCTGGGAATTGTCGCTACCGTAAACGGACGGACCTCCGTAGCCGGAGTCAGTGAAGTAAATTGGGGAGCACTGGCCGGCGTCGGTGGAATAACCATCATCGGCAGTGCCATCGGACTCGTTTGGCGAAGGGTGAAGAAAAGAATCAATTAATCACAAAAATAATAAGTAAATCAACTCATTAAAACAGATCAACAATGAATATTATATCAGACATTTTATATTGGATTTCTACAGGACTACTCGTTCCTGACATCGTATTGCTTATCGTATTATTCGGCCGTGCACTTCTGCTGGTCGGCAGTTTCTACGGACAATATCTCTCAATACGCAAAACCGAGGCACTACTCCGTAACGAACTGAATGCACTCACTCCTGCCACCGTTATGGAACTGGCAGACAAGCTTCCGGAAAAATCATCATCATTAGTCATATCGTACATACGCCAGGTGCTCCAGGCACATGAAAGCCCGGCACAGATACAGAGACTGCTTGCCAACTTTGAGATAGCCGCCGATAAAGATCTGGCTATCTCTAAAACTCTGACAAAGCTCGGACCTATCCTCGGTTTGATGGGTACGCTTATCCCGATGGGACCTGCCCTTGCCGGACTGGCAAGCGGCGACATTGCTTCAATGGCCTATAACATGCAGATTGCTTTTGCCACGACCGTTGTCGGACTGGTAGCAGGCGCCGTAGGTTTCTTGACCCAGCAGGTGAAACAACGCTGGTATCTTCAGGACATGACCAACCTGGAATTCCTTTCTGAATTGTTGAACGAAAAACGTGCGGCCCGATGAAACGAAACCTACTCAGAAAAGAAGAAGATGCTGACCCGATCAGCGTTGTATCGAACCTGTTCGATGTAGCCATGGTTTTTGCCGTAGCCCTGATGGTAGCTCTTGTCAGCCGCTACAACATGACCGAAGTTTTCTCTCAGGAAGACTACACGATGGTGAAAAATCCGGGAAAAGAGAACATGGAAATTATTACCAAAGAGGGACAGAAAATCAACCGTTATACTCCTTCGGAAGACCAGCAGAAAAGCGGTAAAAAAGGAAAGAAAGTAGGTATCGCCTATGAACTCGATAATGGGGAAATCATCTACGTTCCGGAAGAATAATAAAGAATAGATTATCCTTAAAATGCAGACAAACGCATCTTTCATCCGCCCATCCGGCAACGAAAGATGTATTTGTCTGCATCTCTTTTACAAGTCAACAATACACCCGCTCTTTTATGAATAGTTGTTGTTTTTTAAAACACACTCTCTGCACAACCATTCCAAATTCTATTATCTTTGCTCCCTGATCGGTTCCGAATAGTCATTCCTCTATCCGGATTAAAAGGGAATCGGGTGTAAATCCCGGACAGTCCCGCTGCT
>ENA-OOZR01000080-OOZR01000080.1-human-gut-metagenome-genome-assembly--contig:-NODE-80-length-104038-cov-8.140465_pt1 | contig 104038 bp, 95 predicted proteins | sample MGYA00241045_ERZ501406 | MGnify/ENA primary metagenome ERZ501406 (study PRJEB25962, sample SAMEA2042920) | human gut metagenome | biome: human gut; feature: human-associated habitat; material: faeces...
CACCTCCGTACATGGCACGTATCTGCGGGACGCTGACGTGGCTTTCGTCAATGACTATCAGGAAATCTTCGGGAAAGAAGTCCAGCAGGCAGTAGGGGCGGGTACCGGCAGCACGCCCGTCAAAGTAGCGCGAATAATTCTCAATGCCGGAGCAATGTCCCAATTCGCGTATCATTTCCATATCATAGGTCACCCGTTCCTGCAAGCGTTTGGCCTCGAATGGGCGGCCTTCGTTTTCAAACCATTGCACCTGCTTGTGAAGGTCATCCTCTATTTCGTGTATGGCACGCAACGTGGCTTCCTTGGTGGTCATGAAGAGGTTGGCGGGATAAATCTTGTAGGCATCGAACTTGGCGACGGTAACGCCGCTCATAGGGTCCACTTCCTCAATACTGTCTACCTCGTCTCCCCAAAAGGTGACGCGCAGCAAGTTGTCGGCGTAAGCCAGATAAATGTCCACCGTATCGCCTTTCACGCGGAAATTGCCGCGGTTCAGGTCAATGTCGTTGCGTACGTAAAGACTGTCCACCAGGCGTCGCAGGAAGACATTGCGACTGAAATTTTTGCCTTGCTGTACTTCGATGACGTTGTTGTAGAAGTCTGCCGGATTCCCCATGCCGTATATGCACGAAACGGAGGATACCACCACTACATCTTTCCTGCCCGAAAGCAGGGCGGAGGTGGCGGCAAGGCGCAACTTGTCTATCTCGTCGTTGATGGCGAGGTCTTTTTCTATATAGGTGTCCGATGATGGCAGGTAGGCTTCGGGCTGATAGTAGTCGTAGTAGGACACATAGTATTCTACGGCATTGTTCGGGAAGAATCCCTTGAACTCGCTGTACAACTGGGCAGCCAGCGTCTTGTTGTGGCTCAATATCAGCGTTGGCTTGTTGATGTTGGCAATGACGTTGGCTATGGTGAATGTCTTTCCGGACCCGGTGACACCGAGTAATGTTTGTGCAGGAAGTCCCTCATGCACGCCCTCGGTCAGCTGTGCGATGGCTTCCGGCTGGTCACCGGTAGGTTGGTAGGCGGATGTCAGTTCGAATTTGTTCATTTTCTCTTCTTAGAAGCGGCAATATTCGGTAAAATCTTTGAGATAAACAAAATTTTTTTGTTTACTTTGCAGCTATATTGATAACAACCATTAATAATTGTAATACAACGAAGAACATGATTTGGAATGAAAGCATCGAATGCATGGATCGCGAAAGCCTTCGTAAAATCCAGAGCATTCGTCTCAAAAAGACTGTGGAGCGTGTGTATCATGACACTCCTTTTTATCGTAAGAAAATGCAGGAACTGGGAGTTACTCCCGATGACATAAACAGTATAGATGATATTGTAAAACTGCCTTTTACTACCAAGTACGACTTGCGGGACAATTATCCCTTCGGCCTCTGTGCCGTACCTATGAGCCAGATTGTGCGTATTCATGCCTCTTCCGGCACAACCGGAAAACCCACTGTGGTAGGCTATACCCGAAAAGACCTTTCAGCATGGTCCGAATGCCTTTCACGGGCCTTTACCGCCTATGGTGCCGGTAGCTCGGATATTTTCCAGGTGTCCTACGGTTACGGACTTTTTACCGGTGGACTGGGTGCGCATGCCGGTGCCGAGAATATCGGCGCTTCCGTCATCCCGATGTCCAGCGGCAATACGGAGAAGCAGATTACACTGATGCATGATTTCGGTTCTACCGTACTTTGCTGCACGCCCTCATACGCCCTCTATCTGGCAGATGCCATCAAAGACTCCGGTCTTCCCCGTGAAGAGTTTAAGTTGAAAGTGGGAGCCTTCGGCGCCGAGCCGTGGACCGAAAGTATGCGTCGGGATATTGAAACCAAGCTGGGTATCAAGGCATTTGATATATATGGGCTTAGTGAGATTGCCGGCCCCGGTGTAGGTTACGAATGCGAGTGCCAGCACGGTACCCACCTCAATGAAGACCATTACTTCCCCGAGATTGTAGACCCGAAGACCCTCGAACCGGTTGCCCCTGGAGAAACCGGCGAATTGGTGTTCACTCACCTTACCAAAGAGGGGATGCCGCTGTTGCGCTACCGTACCAAGGACCTCACCGCCCTGCACTACGATAAGTGCTCCTGCGGACGTACACTGGTTCGTATGGACCGCATCTTGGGACGTAGTGATGACATGCTGATTATCCGTGGTGTCAACGTGTTCCCCACGCAGATAGAGTCCGTTATCCTCGAAATGCCGGAGTTCGAGCCTCACTACCTCTTGCTGGTAGACCGCAAGAACAATACCGACACCATGGAGTTGCAGGTTGAGGTTCGTCCCGAATACTATTCCGATGAAATCAACAAGATGCTGGCTCTGAAGAAGAAGCTTGTGACCCGCCTGCAGAGCGTACTCGGTCTCGGCGTAGATGTCCGTTTGGTAGAACCGCGCAGTATTGAGCGCAGCGTAGGCAAAGCCAAGCGCGTCATCGACAACCGCAAATTGTAAATCGCCAAATTGTACATGGTAAATCGTAAATCGTCAAATAGTAAATAAACCTATGGTAGCAAAACAACTTTCCATTTTTCTGGAGAACAAGTCCGGTCGCCTCACAGAGGTGACTGAAGTTCTTGCAAAAGAAGGTGTCAACCTTTCTGCTCTATGTATTGCAGAGAATGCCGATTTCGGTATCCTTCGTGGCATTGTTTCCGAACCGGATAAAGCATATAAGGCTTTGAAAGATAATCACTTCGCAGTGAACGTAACGGATGTAGTAGGCATCAGTTGTCCCAATATTCCCGGCTCATTGGCGAAAGTGCTCCGTTTCCTCTCCGATGAAGGCGTGTTCATCGAGTACATGTATTCCTTTGCCAATGGTGAAACGGCCAATGTCATCATCCGTCCCAACGACATGGATAACTGTATCCGTGTATTGACAGAAAAAAAGGTCGATTTGCTGGCGGCAAGCGAACTCTATAAACTGTGAAAACGAAGGATTAGGGAGGAAGGATTAGGGATGAGGGCTATGCAGTTGATAGCACAGTCACTAATCCCTAATCCTTCACCATTCATCCCTAATTCCTGCCCGTTCGTCTGGTTTTTGAAAAATTAAGGCTCGTATCGTTGCTTTATTCGATGCGAACCTCTATCTTTGCGCATTATTTGAACAAAAGTAATGAAGAAGAACATCCTAATAACTCTGCTTGCAGCATTGCTGCTCTCCTCGTGTGGAGAATACAACAAATTGCTGAAAAGCACAGATTACGAATACAAGTACGAAGCGGCAAAAAATTACTTCGCAAAAGGCCAGTACAACCGTGCTGCTACTTTGCTCAATGAATTGATTGCCATTCTCAAAGGTACTGATAAGGCGGAGGAATCCCTCTATATGCTGGGCATGAGTTACTATAACCAAAAGGATTATCAGACTGCTGCGCAGACTTTCATTCAATACTACAACGTTTATCCCCGCGGCACATTCACTGAACTGGCACGTTTCCATGCCGGTAAAGCTCTATATTTGGATACTCCGGAGCCGCGTTTGGACCAATCCGGTACGTATAGTGCCATCCAGCAGTTGCAGATGTTTATGGAATACTTCCCGCAAAGTTCCAAGAAAGAAGAAGCGCAGAACATGATATTTGCCTTGCAGGACAAGCTGGTGATGAAGGAGTATCTGTCTGCAAAACTTTATTATAATATGGGTAATTATCTGGGCAACAACTATCAGGCTTGCGTTATCACTGCGCAGAATGCTTTGAAGGATTATCCCTATACCAACCTACGTGAAGATTTATCCATTCTTATCTTGCGTGCCAAGTATGAGTTGGCTGTGTATAGTGTGGAAGATAGAAGAGCCGAACGTTACCGTGAAGCGGTGGATGAATGTTATGCCTTTAAAAACGAATTCCCTGAAAGCAAGTATACGAAGGAAGCCGACCGAATCTTCAAGGAGTCACAGAAAATGCTGGGCGAGGGAGGCGAAGAACAAGAGTAATTAGTAATTAATAATTTGTAATTAATACTATAGATAAATTTATGGATTACAGAAAGACAAATGCTCCTACTACTACGGTGACCCGTGATATGATGGAGTTGTGTGAGGATACCGGTAATGTATACGAAAGCGTAGCGATTATCGGAAAACGTGCCAACCAGATTAGTGTGGAAATCAAGAACGACCTTTCCAAAAAGCTTGCTGAGTTTGCCTCTTACAATGACAATCTGGAAGAAGTGTTCGAAAACCGGGAACAGATTGAGATTTCCCGCTATTACGAAAAACTGCCGAAGCCGACATTGATTGCAACACAAGAGTATGTGGAAGGTAAGATTTATTATCGCAATCCGGCTAAGGAAAAAGAAAAATTGCAGTAATGATACAGCGTATTCAATCTGTTTATTTGTTGTTGGTAACCGTCCTGCTGGTTGTGGCCATCTGCATGCCCGTAGGACAGTTCATCGGAGCGGACGGAGTGACGGCGCATGTTTTCAAGCCTCTGGGAGTGGCTTTGGCCGACGGAGGATTTCAGTCTACTTGGGGCTTGTTCGGAATATTGCTGCTCAGTGCACTGGTTGCCTTCTGTACGATATTCCTTTTCCGTAACCGTATGTTACAAATACGCATGACGATTTTCAGCAGCATCCTGCTGATAGGTTACTACATAGCCTTCTGCGTATTTATGTTTATTTTGAAGGGCGATTTGGATGCCACGGCTTTCCAGCTTGGATGGGCGCTTTGCCTTCCGGTGGTAGCCATCATCCTCAACTATCTGGCCTTCCGTGCCATCTACAAAGATGAGGTGATGGTGAAGGCTGCAGATCGTTTAAGAAGATAAGAAGGTTTATCTACTTGATAATAACAAAAGGCAGACCACGTATTTCATTCGGGATACGTGGTCTGCCTTTTGTATTGTTTCTGCTTGGGGGTACAGCCGTTTCCATTATACTGTTCCCATTAGAGGAAATTGTCGTTCCTACGTGTGGAAACGGGTGTTTCCTATAAGCATTACTTCTTCAAGTCAAAGAGATAAGTTACCTTGGCCGTAATGACTCCGTGTGCGGAGCGCGAGAAAAAGTCCTTCTTGGTGCTGCCATAGAAATCGGACAAAGCATAGTAGTATCTTCCTTCTACAATGAAATTGCCTGCCTTGGTGCGTAGTTCTATGCCTGCTCCACCTGCAATGCCGTAGTCGAATTTGTTGTCTATGGCTTTGCCGTGCTGTTCCACGGTGATGTTGGTGTAGGAGTCTGCTACAGTGCCGTCCCAGTCGCCGTCTATCTTTTCGCTGTCGCCAAGCAGGAAGCCTATCTGCGGACCGGCATGGATGAAGAATTGCAGACCGCGGTCCTTGCCGAAGGCCAGATGTGCCAGGAAGGGTATTTCCACATAGTTCATGGTGCGTGTGTAGCTCAGTGTGGGATAGTCCTCATAGTACTCGTCCCAACCGTGCTGCGAGAAGTTCAGCTCGATTTGTGCACCGCAAATCATGCTGAAATATTTCTCGGAGATATATCGGGCTGTCACACCACCGTTGATGCCCATCAGATTCTTCTGCTTGATAGAGGGAGAGAAGCTTACGCTATTCAGATTGATGCCTCCATTGACGCCCACAGCGAAGTTGTGGCGTTGCTCGCCCACCTGCGCATGCAGGGGCAATATACATGCACACACCAGCAGGGCGAATATGATGATTGTTCTCAGGTTCATGTTATAAGTTACGAGTTACAAGTTACAAGTTACGAGTTAATAGTTATATAGTGGATTATCAGATGATTAATCATTAATCAAAGTCCAACTTCACCAGCTCAAAGTTCTTGGTGAAGTGCACGAAGAACACCTTCTTGTTGATGAAGCCTCCCCAGTTGTTTACCCGTTGGAACTTGAAGCCGGTCTGGATGGGAATCAAATCCAGTCCCTGCATGTTCTTCTCGAAAGAAGAGCCATAGCGCGCAAGTCCTTTCAGGAAGAAATAGCCGGTATCGAAGCCCAGCATTCCGAATTTGGGATAGCGCTCGTCCATCTCCTTACCATACCATCTGCGGTAGTTTTTGGTAAAGTTGATGGCGGCAGGCAGCAGGTTGTTGGTGTAGAAAGAGGAATAGAAATAGGTGTCCAGTTCAAAGAAGGCTTCCAAGTGGTCTTTGGTGTAGGTTTGCCATTCCGGATAGCCGAACAGATGGATACGGCTTTCGGGTTGCTCGCGCACCAATAAGGTCAATTGGGGAAGTATCTTAATCAATGTTAGGTTACTGCCGGATGTGGGGATAAAGATATTCTCACGGTCCGTGCGTAATACTGTTTTCAGGGATTCTACGGTGACATCCTCTTTCAGGCTCTTCATCGGGATGGAACGGTTGCGCAGTTCGTCTTTCAGTCCCTTGATGAATTCTGCCTTGTCCTTGGTGCCCTGGCTGGCTTCAATGAAGATGACGTTGGCATTGGGGAACTGGCGCACAAAGTGGTCGTACACCTCGGAGTACAGATAGGATTGGGGGGTATTTATCTGATAGACCGCCGGATTCTGGAATACCGTGTTGTCTTTCGATGTGAATGGTATCACCAGACGTGTGTCTTGTTTCTTGGCAAATTCGGCCAGCGGCTCGATGTGCTGTTGGTACAGAGGCCCGAATATGATGTCCATGTCCTTCATCTCGCTTTTGCCCAGAATGGAGTTCAGCGAGGCACTTTCGGGGCCCGAATTGTAAGTGTACAAGTCAATGGAAGTGCCGGTACGTTTCAGACTGTCTACGGCCATCAGCAGGCCTTCGTAGTATTCCACCATACGGGAGGACTCACTCTTCGATACCCCGTCCAGAAAGGGGAGGATGACGGCAGCCTTGATGGTGCTGAAACGCTCTGTCTCTTTTCTGTTTTCGCGGAACAGCTCGCTGTTGGTAGGCGTGGCCTGCAACTGCGCGCTCTGCTCCGTCTGTGCCTTGGGGTAGGGGATGCAGAGGAAGGTTCCCTTCTTTATTTTGTTCTCGCCTTTCAGCTCCGGATTGGCGGCAATCAGCTCGGCTTCGCTGATGCCGTATTCGCGGCTGATGCTGAATACGGTTTCTTTTCGTTTCACCTTGTGCATGTCGCGGCAGCGCGACTCTATGGGACCGGGAATATTGTTGTTGGCAACCACTGTGTTGTTGCTCAGTGTCTCGGTTGGGGCCATGGTTTCGGCCTCGGTTGTGGAAGGAATGAGGATGACTTGTCCGATACGGAAATTCTCGGCGCTCAGTCCAGGGTTGGCGTCACAGATGGCTTTGGCAGATACGTTGTATTTCACGGTCAGCCGGTAGAGGGTCTCGCCGGATGCGATGGTGTGGTATGTTTCTTTTTGTGCGTTGGCGGCACTGCGGGGGATACGCAGCATGCGTCCGATGAATATTCTCTCGTCACTGCCGGGATTCAGTTTGATGATGTCTGCCTGGCTGACGCCGTACATGCTGGCGATGGAGTAGAGACTTTGTCCTTTTTCGATGGTATGCAGGAAATAAGATTGGTTCTCTTGTGCCACTGCACCCAGCGTGCATGCGCCGGCAAGCAGCAGGGAGCAGATAATGCGGTTAATCGTTTTCATTCAGTAATCGTTGGTTTATGTTTACAATTTCCCAAAGTAGCTGCAAAGGTACGAATATTGTGGCATTTCTGCCAAAGGATTGCGTTAAGAAATAATATTGTGCATTTCAAAACTGAAAAATAGCGCTTTTCGGCTGATATTCGGGGGGAAACAGTTATTTTTGCAGTTAAAACGATAGGATAAATCAACATGCAAGAAGAAACTGAATATATCAATGTATATGGTGCGCGCGTGCACAACCTCAAGAATATCGATGCCGAGATTCCCCGTAACAGCCTGACGGTGATTACCGGACTGAGCGGAAGCGGCAAGTCCTCGCTGGCATTCGATACCATCTTTGCCGAAGGGCAGCGCCGCTATATCGAGACTTTTTCGGCATACGCCCGCAACTTCCTGGGAAACTTGGAGCGTCCGGACGTGGACAAGATAACGGGACTGAGCCCGGTTATCTCCATCGAGCAGAAAACCACGAACAAGAATCCGCGCTCCACTGTGGGCACCACCACCGAGGTGTACGACTACCTGCGTCTGCTCTATGCCCGCGCCGGCGACGCCTACTCCTACCTCTCGGGCGAGAAGATGGTGAAGTACACCGAAGAGCAGATACTGGACCTCATTCTGAAAGACTATAAAGGAAAGCGCATCTACATCCTTGCCCCGCTGGTGCGGGGGCGTAAGGGACACTACAAGGAGCTTTTCGAGCAGGTGCGCAAGAAGGGCTACCTCTACGTGCGTGTGGACGGCGAGGTGCGCGAAGCCCTGCCCGGTATGAAGCTGGACCGCTACAAAAACCACGATGTGGAGGTAGTGATAGACAAGCTTGTGGTGGCAGATAAGGACGACACGCGCTTGAAGAACAGCGTAGCCACCGCCATGCGCCAGGGCGACGGGCTGCTGATGATACTTGATGCGCAGACCGACAGCGTGCGCCATTACAGCAAGCGGCTGATGTGTCCCGTGACGGGCTTGTCCTATCGGGAACCGGCACCGCACAACTTCTCCTTCAACTCCCCGCAGGGCGCATGCCCCAAGTGCAAAGGGCTGGGGGTGGTGAGCCAGATTGACATCGACAAGGTGATTCCCGACCGTGAGCTCTCCATCGCCGGAGGTGCCATCGCACCCTTGGGGAAAGCCAAGAACAGCATGATTTTCTGGCAGATTACCGCCTTGCTGGAGAAGTATGAGGCAACGCTGAAAACTCCGGTGAAGGAGCTGCCGGAGGATGCACTGGACGAGGTGCTCTACGGCTCGGACGAGCGCATCAAGATAAAGAGTTCGCTGATAGGCACCTCTTCCGACTACTTCGTGACGTTTGAGGGTGTCATCAAATACATTCAGATGTTGCAAGAGAAGGATGCTTCCGCCACGGCGCAGAAGTGGGCGGACCAGTTTGCCAAGACTGCCGTTTGTCCGGAGTGCCATGGCGCCAAGCTGAACAAGGAAGCGCTTTCGTTCCGCATCCACGACAAGAACATCTACGAATTGTCCACGATGGACATCAATGAGCTGTATGACTGGCTGGCAAACGTAGACCCGCACCTCAGCAGCAAGCAGCAGCAGATTGCCGGTGAAATTCTGAAGGAAATCCGTACGCGGCTCAAGTTTCTGCTCGATGTCGGTCTGGATTATCTGTCGCTGAACCGCAGCTCCGTCAGCCTGTCCGGTGGAGAGAGCCAGCGTATCCGCCTGGCTACGCAGATAGGCTCTCAGCTGGTGAATGTGCTCTATATATTGGACGAGCCGAGTATCGGCCTGCACCAGCGTGACAACCAGCGCTTGATACACTCCTTGAAGGACCTGCGCGACATTGGCAACTCCGTCATTGTGGTGGAGCATGACAAGGACATGATGCTGGCTGCCGATTACGTCATTGATATGGGTCCGAAAGCCGGTCGCCTGGGAGGGGATGTCGTCTTTGCCGGCACTCCCCGAGAAATGCTCCGGACGCATACGCTGACTTCCCAATACCTGAATGGAGAACGTGCCATCGAGGTACCTGCCAAGCGTCGCGAGGGCAATGGGTACAGCCTGTGGTTGCGAGGCGCCAGGGGCAATAATCTGAAGAATGTGGATGTGGAGTTCCCGTTGGGCAAGCTGATTTGTGTTACCGGTGTGTCTGGCAGTGGCAAGTCCACGCTTATCAACGAGACGTTGCAGCCTATTCTTTCGCAGAAGTTCTACCGCTCCCTTCAAGACCCTTTGGAGTATGACAGCATTGAAGGACTGGAGCATATAGACAAAGTGGTGAATGTGGACCAGTCTCCCTTGGGACGTACGCCGCGTTCCAATCCTGCCACCTATACGGGTGTGTTCTCGGATATCCGCAATCTGTTTGTCGGCCTGCCCGAAGCGAAGATACGCGGGTATAAGCCGGGACGCTTCTCCTTCAACGTCAGTGGCGGACGCTGCGAGGCTTGCCAGGGCAACGGCTACAAATGTATTGAGATGAATTTCCTGCCGGATGTGTATGTGCCTTGCGAGGTGTGCCACGGCAAACGCTATAACCGCGAGACGCTGGAAGTGCGCTTTAAAGGCAAGTCTATTGCCGATGTGCTGGATATGACTATCAACCGTGCGGTGGAGTTCTTCGAGAATGTGCCTCAGATATTGAATAAGATTAAGGTTATCCAGGAAGTGGGATTGGGCTATATCAAGCTGGGACAGTCCTCCACCACGCTCTCCGGAGGCGAGAGCCAGCGCGTGAAGTTGGCTACGGAACTCTCCAAGCGTGATACGGGCAAGACACTCTATATCCTCGACGAACCTACCACCGGACTTCATTTTGAAGATATCCGCGTACTGATGAATGTACTGAACAAACTTGTTGACAAAGGAAACACCGTCATCGTCATAGAGCATAATCTCGATGTCATCAAGATGGCGGACTACATCATCGATATGGGTCCCGAAGGTGGCAAGGGGGGAGGGGAACTCCTCTCCTGCGGAACACCCGAAGAGGTGGCGAAGAGCGAGAAAGGCTATACTCCGAAATTCCTGCGTGAAGAGCTGGGGGATAATTACTAATTTTGTAACTTGTTATGGTGAAAATTAATAAGACGAATGCAGCGCGGCTGCTCGACAAAGCCAAGATAGCCTATGAACTCATTCCCTACGAGGTGGATGAGAACGATTTGAGCGCCGTACATGTAGCCGCCAGTTTGGGCGAGGACATCAACTGCGTGTTCAAGACACTGATTCTTCACGGCGATAAATCCGGTTACTTTGTCTGCGTCATCCCGGGTGAGCACGAAGTGGATTTAAAATTGGCGGCAAAGGCATCGGGCAACAAGAAGTGCGACCTCATTCCGGTTAAGGAACTTTTACCTCTGACGGGTTACATCCGCGGAGGCTGTTCGCCCATTGGCATGAAGAAGCCTTTCCCTACCTATATCCATGAAACGTGCCTGCGGTTTCCGTATATCTATATCAGTGCCGGACAACGCGGTTTGCAGCTTAAACTGGACCCGAAGGATTTGGTAAAAGAAGTGCATGCAGAAGTTTGTGTTCTTTTTAATGAATAAATCTTCTATTTCTGCCGAGATATTTTAATTTTATAAGGAAATATTCAATAGAATTTATATATTTGCAGGAATTATTCAAGAAATCAATCCAATTACTAATTCTAAAAACTAATTTTTATGTTCAACAAACACCCTAAAGGTCTGATTGCCGCATCCTTTGCTAATTTGGGCGAGCGTTTCGGCTTTTATACCATGATGGCCATTCTTGTACTTTTTTTGCAAGCCAAGTTCGGACTGGATGGAAAAGAGGCAGGTTTGATCTACTCAACATTTTATTTTTCTATTTACATTCTTGCATTGATAGGTGGTATTATTGCCGACAGAACCCGTAATTACAAAGGTACCATCTTTGCCGGTATTGTCTTGATGGCGGTAGGTTACTTGATGCTGGCCATCCCGTCTCCTACACCGGTTGCCAATAAGACCTTGTTTCTGGTGATTACTTGTGCAGCCTTGTTTGTCATTGCTTTCGGAAATGGTCTTTTCAAGGGAAATCTTCAAGCGCTGGTAGGGCAGATGTACGACAATCCCCAGTACTCCAGCATGCGCGATTCCGGTTTCTCCTTATTCTATATGTTCATCAATGTAGGTGCCATCTTTGCTCCGTTTGCCGCAGTAGGCGTGCGTAACTGGTGGTTGTCCACATTCGGCTACAATTATGATGCCGACCTGCCTGCCCTTTGCCACGGACATCTGGCTGGAACGCTGACTCCTGAGGCTGTGGACACTTATAGTGCACTGGCAGCCAAAGCCACTATTTCCGGAACGCCCGTAACGGATATGACGGTATTTGCCAATGAATATCTGAACGTGTTTACTACCGGTTTCCACTATGCGTTCGGTGTAGCTATCCTGGCTATGGTTCTCTCTTTGGTAATTTTCGTCATCAACAGAAAGAAATTCCCCGATCCCAGCAAGAAGGTGGCTGCAAAAGCGGGCGATGCCACTATAGTGGAGATGAGCGCACAAGAGGTAAGACAGCGCATGTATGCATTGTTTGCCGTATTCGGTGTGGTAATTTTCTTCTGGTTCTCGTTCCATCAGAATGGGTTGACACTGACGTATTTTGCCAAGGAATATACAGATTTGAATTTGTTCGGCATGGCTATTTCCGCTGAGCTGTTCCAGTCTTTGAATCCGATTTTCGTGGTGTCTCTGACGCCGGTTATCATGGCTGTCTTTGCAGCACAGCGTGCCAAAGGTAAAGAGCCTTCCACTCCGCGGAAGATTGCCATCGGTATGGGTATTGCTGCCACTGGCTTCCTTATAATGGCTATCGGTTCTTATGTAAGCAACTTGCCGATGCACAAGGATATTATCGCTCTGGGTACCTCTCCGGTGAAAGTGACTCCGCTGTTGCTGATGGTTACTTATCTGATATTGACCGTTGCCGAGTTGTACATATCTCCGTTGGGCATTTCATTCGTGTCCAAGGTGGCTCCTCCCAAATATCAGGGTATCATGCAGGGCGGTTGGCTGGGTGCTACTGCCATTGGTAACCAGTTGCTTGTTATCGGTGCTATCCTCTACGAAAGTATCCCTATCTGGATGACGTGGACGGTATTCGTAGTAGCGTGCTGCATTTCCATGTTCACCATGCTGTTCATGCTGAAATGGCTTGAAAAGGTGGCGAAGTAATCGGAAACGAAAGATAAAACTAAAGGCTGCGCAATGTTCGTAATGAACTGCGCAGCCTTTAGTTTTAGGAGGGGTTTTAATGCCGGGGTTCAGATGTCCAGCCCCATGATATAGTCGTTCATGTAATATCCGTTTCCTATCGGGAAATCTCCCTCGCGAAGTTTCCTCATTCCCATGTGCTCGTAAAACTGCAGTGCCTTGTTGTGGCGGTTCACATTCAGTTCCATCAGACAAGGTCCGGGATGCACTTCCTTGATGTACTTGATGGCTTCGCGGAAGAGGAAACTGCCGCAGTGTGCACCCTGGTAGTAGGGGAGTACATAAATCTTTTGCAGGTGGAACAAATCTTCCCCTTGCTGCTGCACGGACACATAGCCCGCTGCTTCACATTCCTCGTAGGCCAGGAAGTAGACGTGGCCTTCCTCCTCCATTTGTTTACGGATATTGTCCAATGAATACATCCATTCCATCATGTAGTCGGTCTGCTCGGGAGTAAGGATGTCCTTATACGTGACGGGAAATATTTGCTGCGCAAGTTTCTGAATCAGTGCGCAATCTGCTGTCGTTGCTTTTCTTATGGTAAACATATCGGTTGTATTTATATTGTTTGGGGCGTAAAGTTAAGCCTTTTTTGTGAAACAATCGTTATCTTTGCAGACCGTTACCGAACTAACTAATTCTGATTTTAAAAATTATGGCATTTACGAGCAACATTATGATTGTCCGCCACAGATTGCTGAAGGAACTGGTAAAGCTGTGGAATAACAACGAACTTGTGGATAAAATAGACCGGCTGCCCATCGAACTGAGTCCGAGACGGTCCAAGCATGCGGGACGCTGCTGCGTGCACAAAGAGCGTGCGGTGTGGAAATACAAGTCATTGCCGCTGCTGGGACTCGATATGGAGGATGAGACGGATGAGTTGACCCCCTTGTCGGAGTACGCTGCCCGTGCACTGGACAGAGCGGAAAATGGCAGGCCGAAAGACAACATCATGTGTGTGATTGACGAAGCTTGTTCGGCATGTGTGCAGATTAACTACGAGATTACGAACCTCTGCCGCGGATGTACGGCACGCAGTTGCCAGGTGAATTGTCCCAAGAAGGCAGTGCACGTCAAGGAGAGCGGGCAGGCATGGATTGACCATGATGCGTGTATCAGTTGCGGCATCTGCCATAAGAGTTGTCCCTACCATGCCATTGTTTATATTCCCGTACCTTGTGAGGAGGCTTGTCCCGTGAAAGCCATCAGTAAGGATGAGAAGGGGATAGAGCATATTGACGAAAGCAAATGTATCTATTGCGGAAAGTGTCTCAATGCATGTCCATTCGGAGCAATTTTCGAAATATCGCAGGTGTTCGACGTGTTGCACAGAATCCGCAAGGGTGAGCAGGTAGTGGCTATCGTGGCTCCGTCCATCCTGGGGCAGTTCAAGACGACTATTGAACAAGTGTATGGCGCATTGAAACAAGTCGGTTTTACGGATGTCATCGAGGTGGCTCAGGGAGCGATGGATACCGTCAGCAACGAGGCGCACGAGCTGATTGAGAAGCTGGAGGAGGGTCAGAAGTTTATGACGACTTCCTGCTGTCCGTCTTATATAGAATTGGTGAACAAGCATATTCCTGCCATGAAGCCTTACGTGTCGGGCACCGGTTCGCCGATGTATTATGCTGCCCGTATTGCTAAAGAGAAGTATCCGGATGCGAAGGTGGTCTTCATAGGTCCTTGCGTTGCCAAGCGCAAAGAGGCGCAGCGCGACGAGGCGGTGGACTTTATCATGACTTTCGAGGAGGTGGCTTCCGTGCTTGCCGGGTTGGATATTCAGATGGAGCAGGCACAGCCCTATTCCATGAGTTTCACTTCCGTGCGCGAGGCGCATGGCTTTGCGCAGGCGGGGGGCGTGATGGGTGCCGTGAAAGCCTATCTGAAGGAAGAGGCGGATAAAATCAATGCCGTACAAGTGGCTAATCTGGATAAGAAAGCTATCGGTGCGTTGCGTGCTTACGCCAAGTCGGGCAAGGCTCCGGGGCAGTTTATTGAAGTGATGGCTTGCGAGGGCGGTTGTATTACCGGGCCATGTTCGCATAATGAAATAACTGCCGGAAAGCGCCAGCTGACGCAGGAGTTGGCAAAGAGAAAAGAGACGTATTAGCCCTTTGTCCGTTTATATGAAGCATTTGATTGACAAATTGCGGAGCAATCGCAGGCTGAATGCCGAAGAGTATAAAGCCTTGCTTCTTAGCCGGGACACAGCCCTTGCAGCCTACCTGCAAGGGCTTGCCCGGGAAGAAGCGCTTGCTCGCTTTGGCAATAAAATCTTCATTCGCGGACTGATTGAGATAACCAACCGTTGCCGCAATAACTGCTACTATTGCGGCATACGGAAGGAGAACCGGAACATAGTCCGTTATGAGCTGGCGCAGGAGGAGATTCTTTCGTGTTGCCATGAAGGCTATCGGTTGGGCTTCCGTACCTTTGTGCTGCAAGGGGGCGAAGCGCCGGCGGTGAAGGATGAGGGGATGGTGGAGACAGTTGCCGCCATCCGGCAATCCTTCCCGGATTGTGCCATTACCTTATCCTTGGGCGAGAAATCGCGGGAAGCCTACGAACGTTTCTTCCTGGCAGGTGCCAACCGCTATCTGTTGCGGCACGAAACCTGCAACGAAGGGCATTATCACCGGCTTCATCCTGCGGAGATGTCCCTTTCCCATCGGTTGCGATGCTTGGACTGGCTGAAAGAGATAGGTTATCAAGTGGGAACCGGAATCATGGTGGGCAGTCCTTACCAGACGGTGGACCATTTGGTAGAAGACATTCTCTTCATCGAACGGTTTCAGCCGGAGATGATAGGCATGGGACCTTTTCTTCCGCATCACGATACTCCGTTTGCCTCTTTTCCGCCGGGAGATATGGAGTTGACGTTGAAGTTGCTTTCTATCTTCCGGTTGATGCATCCCGCGGCACTGATACCTGCTACCACTGCCCTGGCCACACTTGCTCCGGACGGACGGGAACGGGGAATATTGGCTGGCGCCAATGTCGTGATGCCTAATCTTTCGCCTTCTCATCAGCGGGCGAAGTACTCCCTCTATGATAACAAAGCTTCTGCGGGTGCCGAAGCGGCAGAAGGTTTGCTAAAATTGGAGGAACAACTGAAAGGGATAGGCTACGAGGTATCAAGAGAGAGAGGAGATTATGAGAATGGAGAATTGACCGTTGATAATTGATAATTTTCAAATCTTCATTCTTTATTTTAATTACCAATTATCAATTTACGAAGTGTATAACATAAAGTCAAGACAAGCGGAAGAATTCATCAATCACCAAGAGATATTGGATACGTTAGAGTATGCGCAGGTAAACCGCAACAACCGTCCGCTCATCGAAAGTCTGATTGACAAGGCTGCTTTGTGCCAGGGTCTTTCCCATCGGGAAGCAGCCCTGCTGCTGGAATGTGACGAGCCGGGACTGGTGGAGCGCATCTTCCATCTGGCACGCGAAATCAAACAGAAATTCTATGGTAACCGCATCGTGATGTTTGCCCCGCTTTATCTTTCCAACTATTGCGTGAACGGTTGCGTCTATTGCCCGTATCATGCCAAGAACCGTACCATTCCCCGCAAGAAACTCTCGCAAGAGGAGATACGCCGCGAGGTTGTCGCCTTGCAGGACATGGGGCATAAACGCCTTGCCCTGGAAGCCGGAGAGGACCCGCGAAACAACCCTATCGACTATATCCTGGAGTCCATCCGCACCATTTACAGCATCCATCACAAAAACGGAGCCATCCGCCGGGTGAATGTCAACATAGCCGCCACTACGGTGGAGAACTACCGGTTGCTGAAAGAAGCAGGCATCGGCACCTATATCCTTTTTCAAGAGACTTACAGCAAAGAGCATTACGAAGCCCTGCATCCCACAGGACCCAAGAGTAACTATGCCTACCACACCGAAGCGATGGACCGCGCCATGGAGGGCGGCATCGATGACGTAGGTATCGGCGTATTGTTCGGTCTGAACACCTATCGCTATGACTTCGTAGGACTGCTGATGCATGCCGAACATCTGGAAGCTGCCTTTGGCGTGGGTCCGCATACCATCAGCGTGCCGCGTATCTGTCCGGCAGATGACATTTCGACCGAAGATTTTCCCGATGCCATCTCGGATGAGATGTTCTGCCGTATTGTGGCAGTGGCGCGTATTGCGGTGCCTTATACGGGAATGATTATTTCCACCCGTGAGTCGGAAGCCGTACGCCGTCAGGTGCTCGAACTGGGTGTTTCGCAGATAAGCGGCGGTTCACGCACCAGCGTAGGAGGTTATGCCGTGCCGGAAGCCAAAGAGGAAGACTCCTCCCAATTCGATGTGAGCGACTGGCGTACGCTGGATGAAGTGGTGAGCTGGCTGCTCGATCTGGGGCATATCCCCAGCTTCTGCACCGCCTGCTACCGTAAGGGACGTACCGGAGACCGCTTCATGTCGCTCGTCAAGCGCGGACAGATAGCAAACTGCTGTCAGCCCAATGCACTGATGACATTAAAAGAATATCTGGAGGACTATGCTTCCCCCGAAACCAAGGAGAAGGGCATACGGCTGATTTGTGAGGAGATGACACATATCCCGAACCCTAAGATACGGGCGATAGCCGAACGTAACCTCCAGGAAATAGGAGAAGGGAAAAGAGACTTTAGATTTTAGCTTTCGGATTTATGAATAATACACCTCATTCCAACCGTCTGCACATTGCCGTCTTTGGGCGGCGGAACAGTGGAAAGTCCAGCCTGGTCAATGCCTTGACCGGGCAAGACACGGCATTAGTATCCGCAACGCCCGGCACTACTACCGACCCCGTGACTAAAGCCATGGAGGTATATCCTTTGGGACCGTGCCTTTTTATCGATACCCCCGGTTTTGATGATGACGAAGGCGAGTTGGGCGGTATGCGCGTGGAGCGTACCTTAAAAACGGTGGAGAAAGCGGACATCGCCCTCTTGCTCTATGAAGCTGACGGAACGCTGGAACAGCAATGGATAAAGCTGCTGGCAGCGCGCGAAATTCCCGTGATACTGATACTGAATAAAGCTGATTCGTGTCAAGACACCGCTTCCGTGGTGCTTCGGATTGAAAAGGAGTGCGGGCAGGTTCCCGTTGTGGTCAGTGCCAAAGAGGGTACCGGCATTCAAGGCATCTTCGATGCTATTCTCGAAAAGCTTCCCGAGAATTTTGGTGAGCAGACCATCACGGGAAACTTGGTAAGCGAGGGTGATGTCGTCCTACTGGTTATGCCCCAGGATATGCAAGCCCCAAAAGGCCGTCTCATTCTTCCGCAAGTGCAGACCATCCGCGAGTTGCTGGACAAGAAGTGCCTGGTGATGAGTTGCACCACCGACAATCTGCAAGCTTCCCTGCAAGCCCTTGCCCGTCCGCCCAAGCTGATTATCACCGATTCACAAATATTTCCCATCGTCTATCAGCAAAAGCCTGCCGAGAGTAGTCTTACTTCCTTCTCGGTTCTTTTTGCCGGTTATAAAGGAGATATCAATGCCTTCGTGGAGGGGGCTGCCGCTATCCATAGCTTGACACCCCAATCGCGTGTACTGATAGCCGAAGCCTGCACCCATGCTCCGCTGACTGAGGACATCGGTACCGTCAAAATTCCCCGCCTGCTACGAAAACGCATCGGCGGGGAGTTGCAGATAGACTTCGTCTCCGGGAATGACTTTCCCATAGACTTGTCCCGATATGATTTGATTATCCATTGCGGCGCCTGCATGTTCAACCGGAAATATGTGCTCAATCGTATAGCCCATGCCCGTGCGCAACATATTCCTATGACGAACTACGGAGTGGCAATAGCCTGCCTGAGTGGTATACTGGACAAGATAATCATTCCTTGGGATGGATATCCGCAAGGTTGAAATGAGTTATTCCAGCTCCTCCAATATCTTCTTAACATCAATTGGTTGCAGCCTTCCGTACACCTTTTCGCCAATCATCACTACGGGTGCCAGTCCGCAGGCGCCTACGCAACGCAGGCAGTCGAGGGAGAACTTGCCGTCCGGAGTCGTTTCGCCCACTTCAATGCCCAGCACGCGTTTGAACTCTTCGAGCAGTTTCTCCGAACCACGCACGTAGCAGGCGGTACCCATACACACGGAGATGGGATGCTTCCCCTTGGGCAGCATCGTAAAGAAAGTATAGAACGTCACCACGCCGTACACGCGAGATACGGGAATACCCAGTTGGGCGGCAATGATACGCTGCATCTCTTCGGGCAGGTAGCCGTGCAGGTGCTGGGCTTCGTGGAGTATATTGATAAGTTCGCCGGGCTGGTTGCCATGCTTGTCACAAATGGCACGCACTTGTTTGACAACGTCACAAGCCAATTTTATTTCTGACATAGTTCTTCTGTTTTTTAGCGGTTAATCCATAGACTTGTTGAAGTAGTGTGTATGCAGCAGATGTTCCGCGGTTTCACTGAGCGGCTTGCCCAGATACTCTTCATACAGTGTCTTGATATAGGGGTTCTCGTGCGACTTCCGCAACGGTTTGTTGGCGTCCTCGCGATACAGCGCATTGGCACGTGCATAGAGCACGTCCGAATTGCCGTGGTGCAGCGGTTGGCCGCCACCGCCGATACAGCCGCCGGGACAAGCCATGATTTCAATTACATGATACTCGTTGTGCCCGTTGCGGATGTCCTCCAGCAGATGGCGTGCATTGCCCAGACCGTGGGCGATGCCTACTTTCAGTTCAAAGCCGTCCAGGTCGATGGTGGCGCGGCGTACACCGGCGAGTCCGCGCACTTGCTCAAAGTTTACATTATCCAGCGTCCGTCCCGTATAGATTTCGTAGACGGAGCGCAAGGCTGCCTCCATCACGCCGCCGGTAGTGCCGAAGATAACGCCTGCACCCGTTGAGGCTCCCATCGGCAGGTCGAACTCTTTATCGGTCAGCAGTGTGAATCCTATGTTGGCGCGTCGGATGAGGCGTGCCAGCTCGCGGGTGGATATGGAGTAGTCCACGTCGGGATTGCCGTCTGTCTTGAACTCCTCTCGGTCGCATTCGTATTTCTTTGCCAGGCAGGGCATGATGGATACCACTACCAGCTTCTCACGGGGAATGCCCATCTTCTTTGCCCAGAATGTCTTGGCTATGGAGCCGAACATCTGTTGCGGCGAGCGTGCCGTAGAGGGTATGTCGAGCATGTCGGGGAAGTGGTGCTCGAAGAAGTTGACCCATGCCGGACAGCAGGAGGTAAGGATAGGCAGGCGGACGGACTTGTCGCCTTGGAGGTAACGGGTCAGGCGGTTCAGTATCTCGGCTCCTTCTTCCATGATGGTGAGGTCGGCGGCAAAGTCCGTGTCGAACACGTAGTCGAAACCCAGTTCGCGCAGGGCATATACCATCTTGCCCGTCACCAGTGTGCCGGGGGGCAGACCGAACTCTTCGCCCAGGGCGGCTCGTACGGCAGGTGCCGTCTGCACAATGACCACTTTGTCTGGATTGGCAAGGTCCTCGAGCAGGCGGTTGGTATGGTCGCGTTCCGTCAACGCGCCTACGGGGCAGACGGCTACGCACTGCCCGCAGTAGGTGCACTCACTGTCCGTCATCATCTTGTCGAAGGCGGGGGCAATGGTGGTGTTGAATCCGCGGCGGATGGCACCCAGCGCGCCTACGGTCTGCACGTCGTTGCAGACACTCTCGCAGCGGCGGCAGAAGATACATTTGTCCATGTTGCGGACGATGGACGAAGTCACCTCCCGCTTGCGGGGTGATAGCTCGCCGCCGTTGAAGGGCATGGTGCGGATGTTGAAGCGCAGTGCCAGCGTTTGTAGCTCGCAGTTGCCGCATTTGGGGCAGGTGAGGCAGTCGTTGGGATGGTCGGACAGGATGAGTTCGGCAACCACCTTGCGGGCATTCATCACGCGCAGGGTGCTGGTACGCACCACCATCCCCTCCGTACAGCGGGTGGCGCAGGCGGGGGCGAGGTTGCGCCGTCCTTCCACTTCAACCACACAGATGCGGCACGATGCGGGGTTGTTCTTGATGCAGGTACCCTTCAGGTCGATGTGACAAAGGGTAGGGATGTCGATACCTATTTTGCGGGCGGCTTCCAGGATGGTAGCGCCTTCGGGCACGGTGATGTAGTGCCGGTCTATTTGCAGGGTAATTTGTTTCTTTTCCATGGCAATGGGGGATTAGCAGACAGATATGGCTTTGAACTTGCAGCGTGCCATGCACATGCCGCACTTGATGCACTTGTCCGGATTGATGACGTGGGGCTTGCGCACATCTCCCAGAATGGCGTCTGCCGGACAATGCTTGAAGCAGAGGTGACAGCCGATGCACAACTCCGGATTGATGGTGTAGGTGAGCAGTGACTTGCATTGCCGGGCGCGGCAGGTCTTCTCCCTGACGTGCTTCACGTATTCGTCGTAGAAGTTGTTGAGGGTGGAGAGTACCGGGTTGGGCGAAGTCTGCCCCAGTCCGCAGAGGGCGGTGTCCTTTATCACTTGTCCCAGGGTGGAGAGGGTTTGCAGGTCTTTCTCGCTGCCACGTCCTTCGGTTATCTTGTTCAGTATTTCCAGCAGGCGCTTGTTGCCGATGCGGCAAGGGGTGCATTTTCCGCACGACTCCTCTACCGTGAAGTCCAGATAGAAGCGGGCTACGGACACCATGCAGTCGTCCTCATCCATTACAATCATGCCGCCGGAACCCATCATGGAACCTTCGGCAAGCAGGTTGTCGAAGTCTATCGGGGTATCCAGATGCTTCTCCGTCAGGCAGCCGCCCGAAGGACCTCCGGTCTGCACAGCCTTGAACTTCTTGCCGCCTTTGATGCCGCCGCCTATTTCGTAGATTACTTCGCGGAGGGTGGTTCCCATCGGAACCTCTATCAATCCTACGTTATTTATTTTTCCTGCAAGGGCAAAAACTTTTGTCCCCTTGGAGAATTCAGTTCCGATAGTTGAGAACCATTCTGCACCGCGTGTCAATATAATAGGTATGTTGGCAAGCGTCTCCACATTGTTCACGTTGGTGGGTTTGCCCAGATAGCCGGACTCTGCCGGGAAGGGAGGTTTCAAGGTAGGCTCTCCGCGCTTTCCCTCCATGGAGTGGATGAGTGCCGTCTCTTCGCCACAGACAAAGGCGCCTGCGCCATAGCGTATCTCGATGTCGAAGCAGAAGCCGGTACCGAAGATGTTGTCTCCCAGCAATCCGTATTCGCGGGCTTGTGCAATGGCAGTCTTTAGCCGTTGGATGGCAAGCGGATATTCGGCACGGATGTAGACCAAGCCTTTGGACGAACCTATGGAGTAGCCGCAAAGCGCCATCGCTTCTACAATGGAGTGCGGGTCGCCTTCCATGATGGAGCGGTCCATAAATGCGCCGGGGTCACCTTCGTCGGCATTGCACACCACGTACTTGGTGTCGGCTTGCTGCCGGCTGGCAAGTTCCCATTTCCTTCCGGTGGGGAAACCGCCGCCGCCGCGTCCACGCAGACCGGAGCGCTTTATTTCTTCTATTACCGCTTCCGGCGTACCGTTCAGCAGGCTGTCTGCCAGTGCGCGGTAACCGTTCAAGCCGATGTATTCTTCTATATTCTCCGGGTCGATGAAGCCGCAGTTTCGTAGGGCGATGCGCATCTGCTTCCGGTAGAAGTCCATGTGCTTGGAGTCGCTGACGGCCTTTTCTGTATTCGGGTCCACATAGAGCAGCCGTTCTATCTTCCGTCCGCCGATGATGTGTTCGCTGACTATTTCTTCCGCATCTTCGGGAGTGACCTGCGTATAGAAGGTATTGTCGGGGATAATCTTAACAATCGGTCCTTTCTCGCAGAAGCCGAAGCATCCGGTGGTGATTACATTTACCTGGTCGGTAATCTTGTTTTTCTCGAGTGCCTGCTGAAGTTTTTCAGCGATGACATGGCTGGCGGATGCCTTGCATCCCGTGCCGCCACAAATCAGAATCTGCAGATGTTTAGTGCCTGCCGCCAGTCCGCAGCATTGTTCGGCCACTGCTTCATTGCTTTGTTCGCGCAACAGAAGTGCGTTTTCTGCCCTCTTCTTGATTGCTTCCAAATCATGGATAGTTAGTACTTTCATTACGTAATAGATTAGGGTCAGAAACAAAGATATGAAAAGCTTTTAGAATAGCAAAAAGAAAGTAGGTAAAGATTAGAATGGGGAAATTTCCCTATTTATATTACATTATGATATTGATTATACTTGTCCTATGAACATAGTAAAGTAGCTCTCGTCTTGTTAATTATGATTAATATAAGGTACTTTGTAATACAAGGTACTGATATAATACATATATTTGTGCCATACAAGGAACAACAATAGAATGAATGAGGACACTCATTACTCTATTGCGCAGCAAAATAGTAAATCGTAAATTGTCAAATAGTAAATACCATTATGGATGTAAACAATGTAAAGTCGCAAATGCGCAAGGGCATGCTTGAATATTGCATCATGCTGCTGCTTCACAAAGAGCCGGCTTATGCTTCGGATATCATTCAGAAGTTGAAAGAAGCCAGACTGATTGTGGTGGAAGGTACACTTTATCCGTTGCTCACCCGCTTGAAGAACGACGACCTTTTGGGGTATGAATGGATTGAGTCTACGCAAGGTCCTCCCCGTAAATATTACCGGTTGACGGAAAAAGGAGAAGTCTTTCTCGGTGAACTGGAAACATCCTGGAAAGAGTTGAACGAGACGGTGAATCACATCAGCAATTCTTGAAATGACCACAGAGAATATGCTGCATTCGCCGAATGGTAAATAGTAAATCGTAAATAGTCAAATTGTAAATAAAGAGTGTGTTATGAAAAAGACATTAACTGTAAATTTAGGTGGAACCGTTTTCAATATTGATGATGACGCATACCGTCTTTTGGATAATTATCTGAGTAATCTCAAGATGCACTTCCGCAAGGAGGCCGGTGCCGACGAGATTGTAGATGATATTGAACGTCGTATTTCCGAACTCTTTGCCGAGAAATTGTCGGCCGGTTCACAAGTAATCACGATAGCCGACGTGGAAGAGGTGATTGCTCGCATGGGAAAGCCGGAAGATATGGAGGCAGAAGGAGAGAGTGCTAGTGCCGATTCCGGCAGCACGAGTGCCGGGGGCGGCTATGGTGCCGGTGCTTGGAACAGCAATACCGCTTATGGCACTACACGCCGTCGTCTATACCGCAATCCGGATGACAAAATGCTGGGTGGTGTCATCAGTGGAATGGCTGCCTACCTGGGATGGGATGTAACTTTACTTCGACTGTTACTGCTTGTCATCTTGATTTGTGGGGTAGGGACATTGATACCGGTCTATATCGTGTGTTGGCTGGTTATACCGGAAGCCCGCACAGCAGCCGAGAAGTTGAGTATGCGTGGCGAGGCCGTTACGGTAGAGAATATCGGAAAGACGGTGACGGACGGTTTTGAGAAGGTTGCCAATGGGGTGAATGATTATATGAGGTCGGACAAACCCCGTACTTTCTTGCAGAAGTTGGGAGATGCATTGGTGATGATTGTCGGCTGGTTCTTGAAAATCTGTCTGGTGATATTTGCCATTATCTGCAGTCCGGTACTGTTTGTATTTGGAGTGGTATTTGTGGCGTTGTTGTTTGCTGCGATAGCGGTGGCTGTTGGTGGCGGTGCGGCTCTCATTTCCTTTTTCCCGATGGCTGATGTGGTACTGCCTACTTCTCCGTTGTCTGCCATTGTGATGTACATTGCAGGAATCTTGCTGGTAGGAATTCCTTTGGTCAGTCTTGTATGGGCCATCTTCAGTCAGATATTCAAATGGCAGCCGATGAATTCCGGTTTGAAGTGGACGCTGGTTATTCTTTGGATTGTAAGTGCGGCTTGCTTCGGAATCTGTTTTGCAGTGCAAGGGGCTACTTTCCCGGAATTGGGTATCTTTAACTTCTGAGAATAGTAATTTCTTTTTTAATTGATATCGTGTTTGTAGGAATCTGATTTCTATAAACACGATATTTTTTATTTCAATGTAATTATTTGTTATACAGTGGAATATTTCGTTTGGAAAAGGTGTTTTTTAAACGTTCGTTTAATGAACGCAAAGATAACGTGTATTTTTGAATCTCGCAAAATGTTTAATAAAAATATTCTATAAATTTCTTTTTAGTGAGTATAATACTTTGTCAGTAAGCCTATTGCATTGTATTTCTCTAACTTCTTCCTTTTACTAATTTTTAACTAATCTTCCCTCTTTAGTTTTCTTAAATATTGACGTTCAAAAAACGAACGTCTATTGAACGCTTTTTGCTTGCAATAGATTCGTTTACAGCATTTTACCTGACAGGTAATGAATGACTGCAAAAAATCTGTTGACAAGAAGGGCATAAAGCTTGTCGTATTCTACATAAAGTGTCCGCAAGTAATTGAATTTCAAGTGTATACAAGAGGTTCAAAGCCCCAGGAGAACACCCTTGTCTGAACAAAAGCATAAAAATGGGAATAGAGAAAGAGGTCGAAATCTGGTATGCTATGCGTGCCACCTACCGCAGAGAACCAGATGCCATGCATCTGCTCAAGAAAGAAAATTTGGGCTGTTTCATTCCTATGCAATACAAGATATGTATAAAAAAAGGGAAAAAAGTCCGTGCTCTGGTTCCGGTCGTTCATAATCTGCTTTTTGTCCATGCCCGTCCTTCCGATGTGCAGCGTGTAAAATCTCAAGTCACTTATCTGCAATATATCACCGATACCCGCAGTGGGCAGAAGATTATTGTCCCAGACGGTCAGATGCAGCGTTTCATTGCCGTATCCGGCACTTACGATGATCATCTTCTTTATTTTCAACCGGATGAATTGAACTTGTCCAAAGGCACCAAAGTCCGGATTACCGGCGGTGAATTTGAGGGGCAAGAGGGTGTGTTTCTGAAGGTGAAAGGCGCACGTGACCGTCGCGTGGTTATCGAAATACAAGGTGTCATAGCTGTTGCCATGGCCACTATCCATCCCGATCTTATAGAAGTAATCGGCTGAACTTTAATTTTTAATTCTTAATTCTATAATTGCTTATGTCTCTTTCCGAAGAAGCAATCACTCTTCAGCGTGCTGCGCACGAACTGATGTATTTGGGTATGGACGGCAGTCCCGTCTATAGCGATGACTTGTCACGGCGGAACGGTGAGGTCTACCGTCTTACCATGGCTTTATACCGGTCGGGTGTAAAAGGCACTACCATCGAAGAGCAGGCAAATGTCTGTCTTGCCCTTCTTATGGGTTACAGCGCCTCTTTTGTGGACCATGGCGAAAAGCAGCAGCATGTCCAGGAAGTGCTGGACTGTTGTTGGGATGTGCTCGACGCCCTTCCCGCTTCCTTACTGAAGCTCCGTCTGCTTACCGCCTGCTACGGTGAAGTGTTCGACGAGTCTTTGGCCGACGAAGGCCGTTCCATCATCGCCTCCTGGGATTCCTTATCACTTACTCCCGAACAGCAGGAAGCGGTTGATGAATTTCAGAATGTGACAGACAATCCCTATCCATGGGAATATATCGATGAATAAAACTTTTCATATAATGCTTAACAATAAATCCGTATTGATTACCGGAGGAACGGGTTCCTTCGGAAAGAAGTTTGTGGAAACCATTCTCCGTGATTATCCGCAAGTAAAGAAAATTATTATTTACTCCCGCGATGAGCTGAAGCAATTTGAGCTGAAACAGAAATATCCCGGTCATAAGTATCCGCAACTACGTTTCTTTATCGGTGATGTCCGTGACCTCGAACGCCTGACGCGGGCTTGCGAAGGAGTGGACGTGATTATCCATGCAGCCGCCATCAAGCAGGTGGATACCGCTGAATACAATCCCGAAGAGTGCATCAAAACCAATGTACACGGTGCGCAGAATGTGATAAAGGCTGCTCTTGCCACCGGTGTACAGCATGTGGTGGCCCTTTCTACTGACAAGGCTTGTGCCCCCATTAATCTTTATGGCGCCACCAAGCTCACTTCCGACAAGCTGTTTACTGCCGCCAACAATATCAGCGGTTCCAAGGACATCAGGTTCTCCGTAGTCCGTTATGGCAATGTGATGGGTTCCCGCGGTTCCGTAATCCCTTTCTTTATCAACAAGCGTGACAACGGGGCGAAGGAACTTCCCATAACCGATATGCGCATGACCCGTTTCAACATTTCACTGGAAGCCGGTGTCGCTTTGGTCATGTATGCCATCGGACATCACCTGGGTGGTGAAATCTTTATTCCTAAGATTCCTTCCTATCATATCCAGGACGTGGCTACCGCCATTGCACCCAATCTGCCGCAGGTGGAAGTGGGCATCCGTCCGGGAGAGAAACTGCACGAGGAGATGATTACTGTAACCGATGCTCTTGATACAATCGATTTGGGCAGATATTATGTCATTCTTCCTTCCGTATCTTTCAAGCACAGTCGCGAAGAGTTCATCAGACATCACAATGCAGTACCCGTTCCCGACGGTTTCCACTACAGCAGTGACAACAATACGGAGTGGGAGACAGTAGAGACTATGCGCGAGAATATCAAGAAATACGTTGACCCTAATTTCGAGGTGAAATGATAAGCAAGCCTATTCCATACGGTCGTCAGCATATCACAGATGAGGACATCCGGGCAGTCATCGATACCCTGAAAAGCGATTACCTGACACAAGGTCCCAAAATCAGGGAATTTGAAACGAAATTTGCCGAATATGTAGGTGCACAATATGCCGTAGCGGTGAACAATGCTACTTCGGGGCTTCATCTTGCAGCTACCGCACTGAATGTAAAGCCGGGTGACAAGGTGATTGTCACTCCCATGACCTTTGCTGCCAGTGCCAACTGCATTCGCTATTGTGGCGGCGAGGTGGTATTCTGTGATATTGACAAGGATACTTACCTCATGGATATCCGTAAACTCGAAGCCATGCTTAAAGCTTCTCCTCGCGGTACTTACAAAGGTATTGTTCCGGTTGATTTTGCAGGCTATCCTTTGGATCTGGAAGAGTTCAGAAAGCTTGCCGACGAGTACGGTTTGTGGATTATCGAGGATGCCTGCCATGCTCCCGGCGGCTATTTCATGGACAGTAAAGGCAAGAAACAACATTGTGGTAACGGTTGTTTTGCCGACTGTGCCGTATTCTCTTTCCATCCCGTGAAACATATCGCTACGGGTGAGGGAGGCATGGTGACCACCAACAGCAAGGAGCTCTATGACAAGCTTTGTCTTTACCGTACGCATGGCATTACGAAAGACCCTGCCTTATTGCACGAGCATCATGGTGGCTGGTATTACGAGATGCAGGAGTTAGGGTATAATTACCGTCTGACTGATTTTCAGGCTGCCTTGGGTATTTCTCAGCTGGAGCGTGCGAAAGCAGGTCTTGAACGTCGTCATGAAATCGTAAGACGCTATAATGAAGCGTTTTCCGGAATAGATGGTATCAAGACTCCGTTCAATACTGCCGATGTCTATCATGCTTATCACCTTTATATCATTCAAGTAGCTGACCGCTTGGGTCTTTATAATTATCTGCACGAGAACAATGTCTATGCGCAGGTTCATTATGCTCCGCTTCATCTGATGCCTTACTATCAGCAGTGGGGCAATAGGAAAGGCGATTTACCTATAGTAGAAGAGTATTACGAACATTGTCTGAGTCTTCCGATGTATCCCACGCTGACGGACGAGGAACAGGAGTATGTGATTGAAAAGGTTATAGAATTTGTAGCGAAATGAAAAATATAGCAATCATTCCTGCACGTGGCGGCAGTAAACGTATTCCGCGTAAGAATATCAAGCCCTTTATGGGTAAACCTATCATTGCATATTCCATAGAGGCAGCTTTACAAAGCGGTCTTTTTGAGGAGGTGATGGTTTCTACCGATGATGAGGAGATTGCCGGAATAGCTTGTAAGTATGGTGCCAAAGTTCCTTTTATGCGGAGTGCCGAGATGTCAAATGAATATGCCGGTACTGATGATGTAATTCTTGAAGTACTGAGGAAGTATAAAGAGCAAGGCAGGGAGTTTGAAACGGTTTGTTGCATTTACTCAACGGCTCCTTTTGTCACTCCCGAAAGACTCCGGGAAGCATACGGAAAAATGAATTCGGAGATAGATTCCGTTTTCACTTGTGTGGCTTATTCCTATCCTATACAGCGCAGCCTTCACATCGTGGATGGAAAAATTAGTATGGTTTATCCCGAATACAAAAATGCACGTTCCCAAGATTTAGAACCGATTTATCACGATGCCGGTCAGTTCTATTTCTCTCGCACTGCTCCCTTTGTGGAGAGCCGGACTTTTTGGGGTGAGAATACAGCCGGGTTGGTACTTTCCGAACTTGAAGTGCAGGACCTTGATACACAGACTGACTGGGCATTGGCAGAGATGAAGTATGAGTTGCTTCATAAATGATGTAATGCAGAAAATCTATCTCCGTGCCGATGCAAGTGCTGCCATCGGCTACGGTCACTTTATTCGTACTCTGGCTTTGGCCGATATGCTGAAGGACGATTTTGATTGTACCTTCTTTACTTGCCATCCTACCCCTTATCAGGTGAGTGAGATGGAGAAGGTATGTCCTTTCATCCCCTTACAGGAAGAATCACATTATGATGAGTTCCTTTCCCTTTTGCAAGGTGACGAAATTGTGGTACTTGACAACTATTTCTTTACTACTGATTACCAGCGTGCCATCAAGCAAAAAGGTTGCTGTCTGGTGTGTGTGGATGATATGCACGACAAGCACTATGTGGCTGATCTTATAGTCAATCAGGGATTGGGTTACACGCGTGATGACTATTCGTGTGAACCATATACTCAATTTGCCTTTGGGCTTCAATTTTCATTGTTGAGGAGGCCTTTCTTCAATGTTGCGCTGCAGAATAAACGGAACAATTATTCAGGAGGTTTATATGTATTGGTGGCTTTTGGTGGTTCTGATTTCTTGAATTTGACGTATCAGACCATTCATGCAATTAAAGCCAAAGACAATGTGAAGAAGATAACGGCAATTGTCGGTGATTCGTATGCAGCCGAGAATATGGTTGATGACCCCAAAGTAACCTATCAGAAGAATTTGTCTGCCGGTTCCATTGCAGACTTGTTTAGTACTGTAGATGTCGCCATATTGCCTGCCTCTACGATGATGAATGAGGCATTGGCCTGTGGAACTCCTGTTATAGGAGGGTATTATGTTGATAATCAGGAGCACGACTATTATATGTTTTTGCGTGAAGGGCTGATTCAGGGGGCGGGTGATTATACCGATGCCGCTGCCTTTACTCTTGTTGCTGAGAATTTGGATAAGATGGCCATTCGTAAAAGACATGCCATCACTCCGGATATTCCCAAACGGTTTGTCAATTTGTTTAAAAGTCTGTTGATATGCAAGTAACTTCACAAAGAGCTTCGGCCATATTGTATAATTATCTGTCTGGCAACCATTTTGATAAACCGTTCTTATTGCCGGCAAATGTGTGTCCTGTAGTGCCCCTGTCGTTTATGAAAGCAGGTGTCGGTTTTGAGTTTATAGACATAGATGAAAGCCATGCCATGTCAACCGAGAAATGTTTGACAGCTATAGAGGCGGGAAAATATTCCGGTCTTGTATTTGTGCATGCCTACGGGAAAAAGTATGACAACAAAGAATTTTACCGGGCAGTGAAAAGTCTCGATCCAAATCTTTGTATCATTGATGATTGTTGCTTGTGCATTCCCGAATTGGCAGATTCCTTGCCTGAAAATGTGGATCTCTGCCTTTACAGTACCGGATATGCCAAATTCATAGAACTTTCCTATGGTGGCTATGCAAGTTTTAGGGGGGGTACGAAGTTGTTGATTATCAGTATGATAGCATTAGTGAACAAAAGCATTCGGTATATATAAGGAAATGTCTCCTGGAGAATGTCAGATATATGCTTCCGGCTGACTATCCTTGGCTGGACGCCTCAAATTTACAAATGACCGATGAGGAATATTTTGACATCATTGAAAGAAAGCTCCCAAAAGTGATTGCGGAAAAAGAGAAAATAAACAAGATATACAGGAATCTGCTTCCTGAATCGATTCAGATGGGAGATGATTTCCAGAACTGGAGGTTCATGATTGTCATCGAGAACCGGCAGAAGGTTCTTGACGCAATATTCAAGGCCGGTCTGTTTGCCGGGACTAATTTCCCTTCGGTTTCATACATGTTCAAAGGTGTTTCTTCTCCTGTTGCGGAAGTGGAGGCGAAGCATATCGTCAATTTGTTTAATGATTTCCGGTTCAGTGAAGCACAGGCAAGAAAGATCTGTGATGTGATAAATTCGGTTATATGAATAAAAGATTATTGATACTGGGCGCAGGTGAAATGCAGGTTCCTGTCATCCGAAAGGCGAACGATATGGGATTGCATACCATAGTCGCAGATATGGATGCGAATGCTCCGGGAATGGGGTACGCCTCGGAACCGGTTCTTGTCAGCACGATGGATAAGGAAGGTGTTTTGGAATGTGCCAAACGTCACTCTGTTGACGGCATACTTACTACAAGTGACGCGCCTGTAAATGTGGTTTCCTATGTCGGGGAACAGCTGGGGCTTCCGTCCATGTCCACTGAGGTCGCAAAAATCTGTACAAACAAATACTTGCAGAGGGAAATGTTTGCGGCCAACGGGATTGATGTACCATTTTTCATGCTTTGTGATAAAGATACGGACTTGGGCACATTGCAAGATTATCCATATATTGTCAAACCGGTAGATTCCTCTGCAAGCCGCGGAGTAAAAAAGGTTACAAATCATAAAGAACTTGTACTTGCTTTTTCCGAAGCTCTCGGTTATTCCCGTACCGGAAAGGCCATTGTCGAGGGCTTTATAACAGGCCGTGAATTCAGTGTTGAAACATATACGCAAAACAATAAAACTACCGTTGTCACTATTACGGAGAAACTTTGTATCGGTGAGGCAGAAGGCTTCTTTGTTGAAGATACGCACATTGAACCGGCGCGTATAACGAAACAGGAGTGGGAGCTGGTTTCGGAGACCGTATCAAAAGCACTTTGCCTGATTGGACTTAATAATTGCCCCTCGCATACAGAAATAAAGCTGAATGAATCGGGCGCTTATATCATAGAAATTGCTTGTCGGCTTGGAGGAGATTATATAACCTCTGATTTGGTTCCATTGTCAACCGGGATAGATATGCTGAGAAATCTGGTGAACTGTTCTCTTGGTTTGCCCGTTGATGTCCTTCGCAAACATGAAAAATGCTCAGCGGTACAGTTCCTTAATCCGCTCAACTATCAGCGTTGTGTGGATTTTCTAAGCTCTTCCCGGTCATCGGCTGTTTTTCGGTCTGAAATAAGACCTTATTCTGAAAAAAAAATAAAAAACTCTTTAGACCGTTTAGGGTATATCATACTTCAGACTGATAGTATGGAAGAGCTTGAAAGTATTCTAAGGACGATTAAATAGTAAAGACATGAGAGATAAGTGTATGATTGTGGCTGAGATGTCTGCCAACCATAACGGTAAGAAAGAAACAGCCATTGAAACCGTCAGGGCTGCAAAACGTGCCGGAGCCGATGCCGTCAAGTTGCAGACCTATCGGGCTGATACCATTACGCTTCGCTGTGACAAGCCTGATTTTATAATTAATGAAGGCTCTATATGGGACGGGCAATATTTTTATGATTTGTATGAACAGGCTTATACTCCTTGGGAGTGGCATGAAGAGTTGTTCCATGTGGCCAAGGAAGAAGGACTGATCTGTTTTTCTTCTCCTTTTGATAAGACAGCCGTCGATATGCTTGAGGCTTTGGACTGTCCCGTTTATAAGATAGCTTCTTTCGAAATTACGGATATTCCATTGATAGAATACGCGGCTTCGAAGCATAAGCCGATGGTACTTGCTACAGGCATAGCCACCGAAGAAGATATTCAATTGGCTGTTGAAGCTTGCCGCAGAATGGGAAATAATGATATTACGGTTCTTAAGTGTACCTCTTCTTATCCGGCTCCAGTTGAGGAAGCCAATCTTTGTATGATTCGTGATTTGGCAGAACGTTTCCAGGTAAAAAGTGGACTTTCCGACCATACCCTGGGGAGTGTCTCTCCCATTGTGGCGGTTACTCAAGGTGCGAGTATGATAGAAAAGCACTTTATTTTGAATCGTTCCATCGGTGGTCCGGATTGTTCTTTTTCTATGGAAGAGAAAGATTTTGCCCAAATGGTAAAAGATGTGCGCATGGCTGAGTTATCTTTGGGGAAAACGACTTACGAATTGACGGAGAAAATGAGAGGTAGCCGTTCCGCATCACGTTCTCTCTATGTGGCCGAGGATATGAAGGCCGGAGAAGTGATTACGGAGCGGAACGTTCGCTCCGTCCGTCCGGGCTTCGGCCTGCACCCCAAATATCTGAAAGATATATTGGGAAAGAACGTGAACCGGGATTTGGAGAAAGGGACGAGGTTTGCATTGGAGTACGTGAATGGTTAGCTTGATAAAAATAAGAAGATAAAATAGAGGTCTGGAATTTATTTTTCTATCTTTGTTCGTAGGTAATGGATATGGAAAAGTTGATTACTTTAGGTTCTGAAATATAAAGACTCAAATAAAGGATTATAGGGAGCCTTTTACAGCCCCCTATACTCCTTTTCCGCATCGAAGCACGGACACGCTTTCGTCGGATTCAAGTCATGGTGCCCCACAATCAGCGCCCGTGGAAAGATACGCTTCAACTCACGTAGCAGTGCCAGTAACGAAGCCTTCTGTTCCAATGTACGGGTATCGGCAGGAAAACTTGCAGCATCCAGTCCTCCTTCATAACAGATGCCGATAGAATGGCGGTTGTGATTGAGGGAATGCGCACCTATTTTTTCCAACGGGCGGCCGCGGTGTATTTCGCCGTTGCGGGTCAGATAGAAATGATAGCCGATGTCACGGAAGCCGCGGTGGTGGATGTGGTCGCGGCGGCAATCCTCAAAGCCCAGGGCCACGCCTTGAGGCGTGGCTGAGCAATGAACAATGAGCAGGGTAATCGTACGCATGGCTATTTGCAAGCGCCCAGACCTAAAGCTCCCGCTATGGCGGTAGCTACGGTGATGATTACTTTGAGGACAATGCCCCATACGGATTTTGACTTTTTGTCTTCACTCATGATGACTGGTAATTGATAATTAGTAATTTGTAATTATTCTCATCCTAACGGATTCTCGCCCTGATTGCCGTCACTTCCTCCGGAACCGCCGTCGGAACCACTGCCATCGGGAGCTTTTCCGCCTACGGTGTACAGGGAAGATTCCTTCAGCTGTCCATCCAGGTTGATTTGGGCATTACTCAGTTCGCCGGTGGCACGGGCGCGGAGCTTCAGCCCCTTCACGTTGTTGGCCAGCGAGAAGTCGGCAGCGGATTGCGCCCCTTTCTTGCTGACGATTCCTACGGAGAAGATGGCAAGGTCATCCAGTTTCACGTTCTTGCCGTCCAGAATCAATTCTTTAGTGCAGGAAACCATGTCTGCCAGTACTCCCTTGATGACACCACTCGAATAGGGGGTGTTGTGATTGGACATGTGCTTGGCCAGTTTTTCGATGTCGAAGGTTTCTTCGATTACGGGGCGTGCATACCAGAGGCCTTTCAGTGGGCTGTCTTCGCCCGTCACTTGATACTTTTTGTAACGAATCATACAATTAAAATTTAGAAGTTAAAGGATAAAAACATTTGCTGTGTTGAACTCAACGATGCAAAGATAAGGCTGTGGATACGGGCGTTTGTCGGTTTTTGCAGGTTCTCGTCTGTTTGGGTCTGTTTTAGTCGGTTATTTACGCTTGTAAGTTTGATAATGTCATGATTTATAGTTACTTTTGATGAAATATAAATCGTAACTGTCAACTATGGATTCTTTTGTCATACGTACATACGGGCGTACCGAATTGGCCCAAATCTATTGTCCCAATCTTTGTCCGGAGGCTGCCTTCCGCAAACTGAAACACTGGATAGACCTTTGTCCCGATTTGCGTGACGGACTTTCCGCTTTGGGCGGTTCTTCCCGTTCCCGCTCTTATACGCCTGCCCAAGTGCGGCTGATAGTGGCTGCACTTGGAGAGCCTTAAACCTGAGGTTGGATGGCGTAAAGGTCAGGCCGGGAATCGTAAAGGTGAGGTTGGTACACTTGGTACAGAGGTTCATCCATCCTTTCGCCTCACACACATACGCGTGCGTGAAGCGAAGTGAATGTCAGACTTTTGGTTTCCGGTAGTTTCCCTTGCCATCTACATTTTCTACCAGCCCGTGTTTCTGCATGCGTTTGAGCCAGGTGGAGGCGGTTTCCGATTTGATGCCCATCTCTCCGGCTTTCTGCAGGAAAGAGGCCCGTGTGAATTCTTCTTCCATGCTGTCTACCAGCGCATCCCGGTCGGCATTGCCGCGGCTTGTCACTTCGGTGTTGGGCAGGAAGGAGAGGATATGGGTGGTATGCCGGTAAAGGCTTTCGGCCAGTGAGAGTACGGCATGAAAGTCATCGGAAGCAATGAGGAGATCCCATCGGCTGACAATGTGGTCTTTCAGATTGTCTGTGGCTGTGTGAGGGTCGGGCGACACGTAAGGCGAGGCGGTGATTTCCCCTTGTTCCATTGCGCGGAGCATGGCCACTACTTCCATGATGCGGCAGATGTTGATGGCCAGACGTGCCACGCTGCTTGACATCTCGTTTCCGTTGGCCAGTCCGGAGCGTACGAAAAGCCGGGAGAAGAGTCGGTTGAATTCATCTTTCTGTCCGTCCGTAAGGTGAAGGGTGAATATTCCGTTCATGACAATGGTTTTCAGTTTGTCCTTCCATTCCATGCCCAGCGCCTTGAAGGTATCTTCAAGATCGCTGTCATTGCGGTCGAACTGGTTTTGCCAATGATGTATGGCAGGCATGTAGTAGAATACTTGGCGGGAAAAGAGCCCGTTCTCAGCAGTGGGAATCAGTGGTTTCACTTGTGAGGGGGTGCCTGACAGAAGTACGGAAAGATAAGTTTTCTTTACCTCTCGGTATTCGTGGTCGGTGCGGCGGTTGTAGGACAGTCGGTCGTGGTCGAAGGCTTTGCGCATGGTGTCGCTCCAGTGTCCGTATTCCGAACCGATGGCGGTGGAGATGGTGTCGGCTTCGCTTTCGCATATCAGTCCGGTACCGTCGGAGTCCATCAGGTTTTGCAGGATGCCGGTTCCGGTGTTGTTGCCCGAGATGAGGAACATCTTGTTGAGAGGCATTACGGGAGTCTCCGTTTTTCCACGTTCCTTGCCCAGTGTGTCGTATTTTGCTTTTTCGCGGCGGTAACATGCCATACTTTCGTCTACCTGCTCACGTATTTCATCGTGAATGGGCTCGGCAAGCAGGCGTACCAAGGAGAGCACTCCTTTGCCGGATGCAGGTAGGGCTACTACAAAGGTTTGCAGGCAGGGGGACATCATTTTTCCTCCGTAGGAACATCGGACGTGTTTTCCCATACTGGCACCCAATACGGTGATGGCACCCAGTAGCAGTACATCGTATTGGGCGAGGGAGGTTCCGCAGCTCATGATGCGATTCAGGGGATAAGGCCAGTGGAGGTGTTCGTCGAAAGTGGGTAATGGAGACAGTGGTTCAATGCCCGATGTGGACTCTTCCTCGCGTGCGCGTGTGTGTGAGGTAGAAGAGAGGGGTGAACTTTGTGTACCAAGTGTACCAATGGCGGGTGCGGCTTCATGCTGAATCTTCACGCCGCAAAGCTCGGCCAGATGAAAGGCGGTTCCCAGATGCACGTCGTTACGGCCAGTCTTCAGGGCATTGCTGAAGAGCTTGTCGGCTGCCCGTTGGTCGTACTTGGACGACAGGCTGCACAGACTTAAAAAATCATGCCGTCCTGCTTCTCCGCAGTCGGTGGCAATGGCAAATGCCAGTTGTATATATTCTTGATAGATTGGAGCAATGTCTGCTCCTGCATTTCTGACTGCTTCGGCCAGAAGGTGCAATGAAGATAGTGGTTCCATCGGATTTGGTAATTTATAATTAGTAATTTGTAGTCGGTGATTTGCAATGACTCATAATTCGAAGTTCACAACTTTTCTGAGCAGTGCTTTCGGGTCATGGCAGAGGAAACAGGCGCGTACGAGGTCTTTCCCCGAAGTGTCCACTCCTTTTCCGGGTTGTGTGTTTTCGGCGTCATACATGCAGTGGACGTAGTTCATGGCCCAGCGCACCGCCTCCGTGCTGTCTTTTCCGATAGGGCAGGGTACAAAAGCCTTTACACCTCGTCCGGTAGGGCTGATGAACACCAGTACCGGTGCGAGGTAAGGGTCTTTGAACAGTAGTTGCTTCAGGCGTCCGGCTTCGTCAGGCGAGTCGAGATGGTCTACGTCCACCACCATCAGTCCGGAGGGTAGCTTTAGGCAGTCGCTCCGTCGTCGGGTGAATACGCCGCAGGGGGTGACGTAGGGTAAGGTTTGCTGTTTCAGCATCCGGCAGTTGTTATCATCGCCTTGTAGGGCAGCTTCGCGGATGGCTTGTGTTAGGGTGATCAGCCGTTTGTTGGCTGTGATGAGTTGGTAAACTTCGTTCAGTTCTAAAGTACGCAGGGGGGTAAGCGTGGCGCTTTTCACGATTTTCCCGGTCGCTCCGTCCTTCATCGGTGAGATGGGTGGCATGAAAAGCGACATTTTAAAAGATTTTGGCATATTATACGTTTAAATAGTTGGCTCAAAGGTATTCATTCTCTTTCGTTGAATCTTTCCCACATGTAAGAAAGATTTTAAAGGAACAAAGTAAATAATAACAATATATAACATAGTATTCTATCTAATTACTTAAAATTTATCTAAATGGGCAAAAATTTTATTCACCCTTCATTGGGCTTTTTTATCGAGCGAACGAGAAAACAGAGTGGAGTCACTATTGAAACTCTTTGCAAGGATTTGCATATTTCTCCATCCACGTACATAGACTTAAAAAAAAGGGTGTAACGCCTCACTTAGTACATACGAAACTCTTCTGCGATACTATATCGATGAACTGGAGGAACTGGATGATGACGAAATCAGGAAATTGGCTGGGGAATGGGTGGAAAAATGGCTGGAGGTTAGGAAGAAGGGGGAGTGGTGATTGGATTGGTTGATTATTACTGATAATTAAAGGAATCTATATAAATGATTAATTTTACAGTAGGTCTGGTGCAATCTTCTGATGCTGTACAGGCCATAGGTGCCGAACAGGTACCATATTTAGAACAGCAGAGTTCTCAGAAATGATGCTTGAGAATGAACGCCTTGTTAAGAAATTTGCTAATGCGACTAAAGATAGTAAGGTTGTTTTCATGACATGTTCTGGCTCTGGTGGTATGGAGGCTGCCATCATAAATTGCCTTACGCCACAGGATAAGGCTCTTGTAATCAATGGTGGTAGCTTTGGTGAGCGTTTTGTGGAATTGCTTACTCTTCATAAAATTCCTTTTACGGAAATTAAGCTTAAGTATGGTAGAGCTTTGAAGCCTGAACATCTTGCTGAATATGAGAGCAAGGGTTACACTACTTTCCTTATGCAGAAGCACGAAACTTCTACGGGGGTACATTACGATATCAATCTTGTTTCTGATTTTTGCAAACGTAATAATTGTTTCTTGATTGTTGATACAATCTCTACCTTCCTTTGCGATTCATTTGATATGGTGGCAATGGATGTAGGGGTGATGATTACTGGAAGTCAGAAGGCTCTTGCTTGCGCTCCGGGTATTGCAGTTATGATTCTTGCTCCTTCGGCTATTAAACGTATAGAAAAGGTCCAATGTTGCTGTCAGTATCTTGATTTGAAGCTTGCTCTTAAAAATATGGAGAGAGGGCAGACTCCTTGTACTCCTGCTGTTGGTATCCTTCGTCAAATTAATGTCTGTTTAAAAGAAATTGAGTCTGCAGGTGGTGCGGAGGTGGAGATTGCGCGTTGTGCAGAATTGGCTAAGTATTTTCGTGATAAGCTTGTTAAGAATAATCTTCCACTCTTTTGACTTATCGTCAGGTTGGAACAAATAGCTTTACAGTTAAGTATTATGTTGAGAAGTTTATTCTTGACATGAATACGATGAAGATAATTAGGGTTGACGAGTATCGCGACAAAAAGAAGATTAATCGTCCCGCAGGTTCGTTATTCTCTGTAGATGGAGAAATTTATCGAGTGGCACAAAAATGCAGTCGTGCATATGGAGAGTCGATCTTTGTGTATAAGACAAGTAAGAATTTTGATTTTATTAAAGATAAAAAGGTAGCAGAACTCACTGGTCAGAGTATAGTCCTGAGTGATGGTAGAAAGCCGATTTTGTTGCACACTTATTCTCAAGCAGGAGGAATTGAGGTGATTGACTATAGATGCTCTTTATAATAATTTGAAAAATGTTAAATAATAATGGCAAAGACAGTTTATCTTGGTATGATAGGCGATATCATGCATCCGGGTTACATTAACATCATTAACAAAGCTACTGAGTATGGCGATGTGATAATCGGTTTGTTCACTGATAAGGCGATTGCTAACCACCGTAGACTTCCTTATCTCACTTGGGAGCAAAGAAAGAACGTTGTTGAGAGCATCAGGAACGTATCAAGGGTGGTCCCTCAGGATGATTGGAGCTATGTCTCTAATCTCCTTAAGTACAAGCCTGATTACATCATTCATGGTGATGATTGGCAGGTTGGTCCTGACAAGTATATCCGTGATGAGGTATTCAAAGTAATGGAAAAGTTGGGTGGTGAGGTTATCGAGATTCCTTACACCCAAAACATCTCTGCTTCTGGTATCAAACAAGAGATTGATGCTCTTGGTGTAACTCCTCAGATGCGTCTTTCTTCTCTCCGTCGCCTTATTGCAGCTAAACCGATTGTACGTATTCTTGAAAGTCACAATGGTCTTACTGGCCTCATAGCAGAACATACTAAGGTAGAGGTGAATGGTCAGGAGCGTGAATTCGATGGCATGTGGGCTTCCTCCCTTACCGACTCTACCTCTAAGGGTAAGCCTGATATTGAGGCTGTCGATTTGACTACCCGTCTCCATGACCTCAATGATACCCTTGAAGTAACCACAAAACCTGTTATCTTCGATGGCGATACTGGTGGCAAGATTGAACACTTCGGTTTTACCGTTCGCACCCTTGAGCGCTTGGGAATCTCTTGCGTTATAATTGAAGATAAGGTAGGTTTAAAACAGAATTCACTTTTTGGTACTGATGCTGTACAGACTCAGGATACAATCGAAGGTTTTCAGGCTAAAATTCGTGCAGGTAAGGAAGCGCAAATTACTCGTGACTTCATGATTGTCAGCCGTTGTGAGTCTCTCATTGCTGGTAAGACTGTAGATGATGCTTTGGAGCGTTGTCATGCTTACGTAGAGGCAGGTACTGACGGTATAATGATCCACTCCAAAGAGAAGTCTGGAGAGGACATCAAGGAGTTTTGCTTGCGCTTTCGCGAGAAGAATGCTCATACTCCTATCATCGTTGTGCCTACTACTTATAACCAGTTCACAGAAGAGGAACTTGCTGAATGGGGTATTAATGTAGTGATTTATGCTAATCACATGCTTCGTTCTGCTTATCCTGCAATGGTTAAATGTGCAGAAACCATCCTCTATACTAGCCGTTCGCTTGAAGCATCTGAGCAGTACTGTATGCCTATCAAACAGATTCTTAATCTTATTCCAGGCACAAAGAAGAAGTAAACATTAATTTCTTACCCCTTAAACTATTTTACAAATGGTAAGACCCGAATTTTTTGTAAATATACTCAAGGAACAAGGCATAGACTTTTATGCTGGTGTTCCTGATTCGTTGCTCAAGAACATTTGTGCATATATTACCGACCACCTTCCTGCTGAGCAGAATATTATTGCTGCTAACGAAGGAGGGGCCATGGGTATTGCTGTAGGTTATCATTTGGCAACAGGTAAGGTGCCTGTAGTTTATATGCAGAACTCTGGTGAAGGCAATATCATTAATCCGTTTGCCTCTCTTACCGACAAGGACGTTTATAACATTCCTGTGCTCCTCGTTATCGGTTGGAGAGGGCGCCCTGGAGTTCACGATGAACCTCAGCATGTGAAGCAAGGTAAGGTGACAATCGGTTTGCTTAATACCATGGGTATCAACTATGCTATTCTGCCAAAGGATGAAGAGGGAGCTGCAAAGCAGATAAAAATAGCTGTCGACTTCATGAAGGCAACCAACGAGTGCTATGCCCTTGTGATAGAGAAGGATACTTTCGATACCTATAAGCTTCAGAGCGTTGAGGTAAACGAACTGGCAATGTCTCGCGAAGAGACGATTCAGAAGGTGGCTTCAAACATTGAAGATAATGCTTGTATCGTATCAACTACTGGTATGATTTCTCGCGAGCTCTTTGAGGCACGTACTGCTTGGAGCCAAGGTCATGAACGTGATTTCCTTACTGTAGGGGCGATGGGCCATGCTTCCCAGATAGCTCTCGGCATAGCTCTCCAAAAGCCTGAGCGTCGAGTATATTGTTTTGATGGTGATGGAGCCAGCATCATGCACATGGGTAATATGGCTATTACAGCCAGCATGAAATGCAAGAATTATGTGCACATTGTGTTCAACAATGGCGCACACGATTCTGTTGGTGGTCAGCCTACTGTTGGTCTCAAGATTGATTTTTGTGCAATTGCTCAAGCTGTAGGCTACAAGGCTGCTTATAGTGTAGAAACTATGGAGGCACTTGAAGCAAAACTTGCAGAATTCAAGAACGCAGAAGGTCCTGTTTTCCTTCAGATTTGCGTAAAAAAGGGAAACCGCAAGGACCTTGGTCGTCCAACTACAACTCCTATTCAGAACAAAGAGGCTTTTATGGAATTTCTTAACAAGTAAAGTATGAAAGTAATTCTGTTTGCTGATATACACGCCAATCTTTCTGCTTTTGAGGCGGTTCTAGCTGATATTGAGAAACACTATCAGCCAGATGCCATGATTAGTCTAGGTGACTTTATTGACTATGGTATGCGTTCAAATGAAATTATTGAACGTATACAAACTGTTAATATTCCATTACTTGCCAATTTGAAGGGCAATCACGAGAAGGCTTTGATTGATGGGGAACTCTCATGTTTCTCTTCAGAAAGAGCTCGTGTGATGTCCAAATACACAAGAAACCATCTCACTCAGACATCTATTGATTATATAAGCAATGTGATGCAAGAGCCAATGCAAGAGTTGGAAATTGGTGGTAAGAAAGTACTTCTTTTACATGGAACTATTGATGATCCCTATTGGGGAAAACTGACTCCAGCAAAAGTGGAAGATGAAAAGTATCAGGATTTTGACTACGTATTGAGCGGTCACATTCATCAACCTTTTAAGATAGATGTATTCTTCAAAGTTGACAATCCAATCATGCGCAATCAGAAACGTACGACTTTTATCAACCCAGGTTCAGTTGGACAACCTCGCAATCAGAATCCATATGCACAATATGTGTATATCAATTTTAAAACGGGGGAAACCCATTTCAATGCAGTTCCTTACGATATTGAAGCTGAACAATCTCTTTTCCCCAAAGAGATAGATACTTTTTACAGCGAACGATTAAAATTTGGAATATAAATGAAGAACTTATATGTAATAAGTGGTGTTACTGGCATGACGGGTAGTGAACTGTCTCGTCAGTTTGTTTCTCAGGGTCATACGGTAATCGGTTTCGACAACTTCTTTGCAAGTTCTATTGATACCGTTAAAGACATTATTGACAATCCCTCGTTCATCTTCTATAATTACGACATTAACAAAGTCGCTCAGATGGATGAAGTATGCGATAAGGCGAAAGAACTCAAAATTGAGTGCGATGGCCGTCTGGTGTTTATCAATTGTGCTGCTGTTGTCCATACAAAGCATTTCTATGAGGTAGAGAGTACTTTTCAGACTAACGTCCTTGCTATGAAGGATTTCTTGGAGCGTGCCATTTCTATGAGGGCTGATACTTACATTAATTGTTCAACTTCGGAGGTTTACTCAATGCAGTCTTGGAATGAGAATGGCGGTGTGAAAGAATCTGATTATTTGGCAATGTCAACAGCGGAACATAGCCAACGTACAAGTTATGCTTGCGGCAAGTTGATGACTGAATTCTTTATGAAAGATGCTGTTGGCAAGGGACGAATTAAAGGTTGTTCTATTCGCTTTGCTAATGTATATAGCAGGCACGAGCGTTTTGCAGAGCACATTATCCCTCATATCATTGATAATCTGCTTGAAAGCCATACCGTAACCCTTCTTGAAAACTCGAAGGTGAACAAACGTACCTTCCTTCATAATATTGATAGCTGTCGTGCCGTTATGGAGCTCATCGCTTCTGAGGATGCTCTTGATGGTACTGTTTATAATGTGGCTACTGAAGAGGAAATTGCCATTATTGATCTAGTCAAGACGATTGCAATAAAAATGGGCATCAACGATGTGGATATCCGTTTCGAAGGTTACCGAAAGTCTGATCCTGAGCGTCGATTGCTCAATACGGACAAGATTCGTACCCGTACTAGCTGGAAACCTATCATCACTCTCGATGAAGGCCTCACGATGTGTGTTTCAGGTATCAAGAAATGAAATATTTGATTATAACTGTTGCTGGAACGGCTACGCGTTTTAATCGCGACACTAAGGAAGAAACCCTCAAATGCTTGTATTATACCGATGAACCTCAATACGCTCTTCTTGCTCAATTGCTGAAGAATTGTGGTGAGTACGATAAATATATCCTTGTGGGGGGCTACCTTTATGAGAAGTTGGGAAGATTTGTAAAGAACGAACTCTCTGGTTATGGCAAAAAAATAGAACTTGTTTACAACGAGCATTTCAAAGACTATGGCTCCGGCTACAGTTTATACAAAGGTATAGAGGCAATAAAGGAGGCAGGTGATGTGACTTTCGTAGAAGGCGACTTGTTCTTTATGGCTACAGATTTCAGGCAAGTGTATAATTCGCCAAAGAGTGTGATTACCATTAACCGAGAACCAATCTACTCGAATAAGGCAGTTGCGTTATACATTAACGTTGATGGCAAACCAAGGTATTTATATGATACGAATCATCAGACATTAACTGTATCAGAGCCATTCAAGGCAATCTTCAACAGTGGTCAGATGTGGAAATTTTCTTCATCTGAGAGGCTTTTGAAGACTGTTGATTCGCTTACAAAAGAACAACTTCAAGGTACTAATCTTGAAATAATTCAGGCTTACTTTAGTGATATGAATAGTGAAGAGTATGATGTAGTGACTTTCACTGACTGGTTCAACTGCAATACTGTTGCAGATTATGATATTGTAAGAAAATTGATGTAAAAATGAATATGGCTGTATTAGAAAGAGATTACAGAATAGATGGAATAAAATGGTTGCTCATTGTATTGGTTACATTCGGTCATGTAATAGAACCTGCTTTAAGCAATCCTATTGCCAATAAGCTCTATTCTATAATCTACATTTTTCATATGCCATTATTCGTCTTTATCAGTGGTTATTATGCAAATGTTAAGAATAAAGAAAAACTGATTAGTAAAGGTTTTATGCTTTTGGAAACATTTTTGGTTGTGATGATTCCTCAATGTTTTTATTATGGAAGTATCATCCCTTTACTAAATCCGGAGAACTCAGGCTGGTATTTAATCAGCCTAATAACTTGGTATATTATTTTTCTGTTGATTATCAATAAGCTAGTTGGCAAAATTGTCGTACAATATAATGGGTGCGGGGGCAGTTATTGATATTCAGTTGCTTGTTGGCCGTATTTGCATACATGCTTCCGTTGAAACAATTTGGTAACCTGTTATCGTTCCAACGGTCGTGTATGTTTCTACCATTCTTTATGATGGGTTTCTTGAGAAGAGTAAAAGGCCTGCCTATTATTCCTGATGTTTCAAAATGCATAAAGCTTGTTTTGGCTATAGCCTCTTTAGTATGTTTTGCTTTTTGTCTCATCTATAGTGGCCGTATACTACATGTATTAGAGTTTAATAATGCCAATGTGTGGCACATGTCAAATTTGTACAATCAAAATATAGGAATGCTTCTTGTTTTGAAAGTATTGGTTTATATTGGATCAATTATTACTACATTCGCTGTTTTAATGTTTGTGAACCTCCCCAAGTCGATATGTGCTTATGGATCAAAGACTTTAGCATATTATGTAATACAAGGCATGTTTGCACACATATTATCAACCTATTTGCAAGTTAATTTTTACCAGGCCTTGTTTCTCTGTGTTTGCATATTAGTCCTTACAACAGTTCTATTACGATTTGTTGATTCTAAATTTATTACAAACCCGTTTTCTACTTTATTAAAATGGAAATACTGAACAGAAAACTTTCCCTTCTCAAAGGGAAGGTTGAAAATAGTCAGCCAATAACTATTATGATTATTGGTTTGGGTAGCGTTGGATGCTACTTGTTGGATTATCTTGTATCACTAGGTGATTCACAACTTCGTCTTGTTGTGGTAGGACGTAATGCAGAAAAGATGCAGATGGATATAAATATTATTCGTACTGCTTCAACCATTCGTCATCAGTGCCGTAGCGAGATTAAGGTGGTTGATAACTGCGACCTTAACGATGTGAACAGCATTGCAGCTGTACTTGAAGCAGAAAAGCCTGACTTCATAGTAAATAGTAGTCGAGTTTACTCTGGTTTGAAGTATGGTAGCATCTCATGGAGTAATCTTCGTGCATACGGCATTTGGACTCCGCTTTCTATTCGATATGCAAAGAATATAATGGAGGCATACGATAAGGCCAACTGTGAGGCAATCTCAATCAATACTTCATATTCCGATGCTGTTATTCCTTGGCTAAAGTCTGCGGGTAAGGCTTATTTTGACTTTGGTAGTGGTAATTTGAATCATCTTGTGCCTCGTATAAAATTCTATATTGCAGAGAAATATGGTATAAAGAATTTTAATGACATTGATGTAACTATTGCGGTATCACATTTTCATGATGTTGTCATTTCTAAGGAAGGTCATGCAGAAGGTCAGGACATCTTGCTTGATATAAAGTTTCAAGGCAAGGATATGGATTTTAATAAGGAAGAACTTCTTAAATCCTGTTCTATAGCAATGCCTGTAGATCAGAAGCGCAATATGATGAATGCTTCCAGTAATTTTGATATCATATTCTCTGTGCTTACTGCTCTTCGAGAGGAAAAACAAGTCAAAATACATACTCCTGGGGTAAATGGTGAAATTGGTGGTTATCCTATAATTATTGATGGAGTAACTGCTACTGCCAAGTTTGATGAGTCTGTATGGACTATAGACCAGATGCGTAAAGCTAACCGTGAGTCAATTTATTGTGATGGAGTAGAGAATATAACTGACGCTACTCTCGTCTATACTGATGAACTTGTAGCTAAGGTAAAGAAGTCGTTTAATGTTGATTTGCCTAAGTCGGTAAAGTTTGTGGATATTGAAAATGTAGCAGATTTAATTATCAATCAGATAATTAAACCTCAAGTGTTTATTTTTGTGCAATAATTTGTAAACTAATGGCAGATAATAGATTGTTGTTAATTTTCTGTATAATCTTTAACTTATAGTTTTATGATATACACAGCTATGTAAGCACTTTAAAAAGTTCAAAATGAAATGTTAGCCTTCGTTGTAAATTAAAATTAGCAAGATATGTATAGCAGCGAAGATTTAGCAAGTTTTTATTTTCAGTACCAGACCAAGGCTTTACCTCATGTCAAGTTCCTCCAGTCCTTTTGTATGAAGCATAAAGTTCCTATAATATTTTTCATAAGTGGTATAAGGATACGCGTAATAAAATAATTACAGTTCTATATCTCCGATTGTCAAATGAAAAATGTAATAAATATGGATATCACAACAAAGATAAAAAGAAGTAAATTACTTTATTACGTCTACTATTACGTAATGTCAGGTTTGGTAAATTTGTACAAGTTGTTCTTGAAGCCAGATGGTAAACTCATGCTTTTTGTATGTTATGGTGGACGTCATTATTCCGATAGTACGCGAGTGATTTATGAGGCCATGTTGAAGGATGAACGTTTCAAGGACTATATAGGATTACGACAAACTGATTGCTGCATTTATTGATTTAAGAGAAAAGCGATTTATCTAAGGTTATGAAGAAAGTTATTAGGAACATACGATTTGTTTCATCAGGGGCATTATAACCTCTTAAAACGTGCGAAAGCTTTAGGTGATTACCTCATTGTGGGTGTTACCACAGATAATTTCGACTTGGAGAGAGGCAAGATGAACACGTGCAATAACGTGATGGAACGTATTGAAGCGGTTAAATCCACTGGTCTTGCAGATCAATTGTGATAGAAGAATATCGTGGGCAGAAGATTGATGATATACAGAAATATGGAGTGGATGTTTTTGCAATCGGTTCAGATTGGGAAGGCTATTTTGACTATCTCAATGAGTTCTGTAAAGTCATTTACCTTCCTCGCACTCAGGGTGCCTCATCTACTTTGCTTCGCCAGAAGCGTCCTATTGTTAATATTGGCATTATTGGTACTGGCAGTATTGCTTCACGTTTTGTTCCAGAGCCGAAAAATGTGAATAGTGCGTCCGTTTCTGTTGCATACAATCCTAATCAAGAAAAATGTGTTTCGTTCTGTGAAAAATTCTTGATTCCTATAGTTGCTCGTGATTTAGAAGAGTTGTATGAAAATTGCGATGCCGTTTATATTGCATCTCCACACTATACTCATTATGAATATGCAAAGTCTGCTTTGAACGCGGGAAAGTCTGTTCTTTGTGAAACTCCATTTGTATTTAGTAAGAAGCAGGCAGAAGAACTCTACTCGATTGCAGAGAAAAAAGAGTTATTGCTTCAGATCGCACTCAAAACTGCTTATTGTCCTGCTTTCGGGCACTTATTCTCTCTGCTCAAATCCGGTGTGATTGGTGAGATCGTTGAGGTAAATGCTTCTGTGACCACTCTTACAGACGAAAATTCAGCAAAGCTTGACAGCAAATACTTTGGCGGTATTATGAGTGAAAATGCTTGTTTTCCTCTGTTGCCTATCTTTAAGTTTTTGGGAACAAAGTTCCGAAACATTAATTTTTATTCCAAGATGAAGAATGATGTGGATATGTTCACTAAGGCTGTTTTTCGTTATGATCATGCCGTTGCTTCATTTCAAGTAGGCTTGGGCGTTAAGACAGAAGGTTCTTTGACTATTGCAGGAACCAAGGGGCATGTGTATGTACCAGCTCCATGGTGGAAGACTGATTACTTTGAGGTTCGTTATGAAGACCAAAATTATAATAAGAAGTATTTTTATCCATATGTAGGTGAAGGTTTACGTTATGAAATAAAAGACTTTGTAGTCGCAATCTTAACGGATGGTTATTATTTTAGTAAGGTGTCGAAGGAAGAGAACCTTATGATGGCAGAGGTTCAGGAAATATACATATTGGGGAAGAACGTGTACAAGTTGTAGTATTGTTATTGACAAGTTAGGGCAGTTAATTTGTAATCAAGTAAATGGGGATTTATTATTTTTTATTGTGGATAGGTGTTATAGGAACATTTCTGAGTCAGGATAGCAGATTGAAGAGAACGGGGTTTTATATTATTTTCATATATATTCTTGCACTTTTCGTAATGGTAGTATTTAGGTATGACGTAGGAACTGATTACTTGGAATATACGGATTATTATTATCGAATTCATTCTTTGTTTGAATTGACGAGTGAAGATTTTTTTGTGGAACCTGGTTATGTGCTGTTATCCTCCTTGTTGCGTTCTATTGGTGCTCCATTTGAACTCCTTTCATTTATTCTTTTTTTGATAATAGTTTGTAATCTAAAAAGAGCCATTGCTTTTTTTTCAGATAATATACCTTTGTCAGTCGTATTATATGTATTTCTATTCTTTTTATCTTTCCATTTTAACTTGATTCGTCATGGGGTGATGGTGAGCTTTGTTTGGAAAGGGTATTCCTGGTGGTTTGTCGGTAAAAAGAAAAGAGCATTTATTTCTCTTGTTTGTGGTGCCATGTTTCATGCGTTAAGTCTTTGCTTCTTATCATTATTGTTTATCCATTTAAGAAAATATCCCATCTATATATATGCAGGTGTTTTGGTGTTTTCTTTTATTATATCTGCTCATCCCGATTGGCTCCTTTCTCTATTTGATACGTTGCTTTCTTCTATAATAGGTACTGACAATAGATTGTTTTTTTATTTAAATGGGGGACATTCAGGAGTTTTGAATGAGACAGGGGTTACGATAGGAATGTTCTTTAATCTCACTCTTTTTTGTGTTTCTTATTTTCTACTTATAGACAAAAAAAGTATATTTCTCTATAATATCTTATTTATAGGTATTACTTTTTTTTTATTATTCAATTCTTTTGGTGCTATTTCAGAACGTATAGCAAGCACATGTTATGTAGCAAATATTTTTATTCTCCCATCTGTTTTAAATCTGATGTATGTTAATAAATGGCGTTTTTTGTGTTTAGCTGTTATTCTTTTGTATGGAATTTTAATGTTCAACAAAGAAGTGTCAAAGGAATCAGCTAATTATATACCTTTTACTACGATTTTTTCAATGTAACCTAATTGAAGGATTTTGCAAAATGTTTCGTTCTTACTTTTCACGAGTGCTTAAAGAATCATTCCTTTTATTGTCACTCTATAACACTTATTATCGCCTGAGAAACAAGGAACGGTTTTGGAAAGAGATTAACCGTCGTCAGGCATTGAGCATGTTTGATTATAAGGAATTAGTAAAACCTATACCTTATTATCCAATAGAGGCTATTAAGGATTCTAATTTTTATGGTCAGGCTTATGCTTTGAAACAATACTCAGGTGTAAATAAGTTTGGATGGTCAATAGAACATGGACTTTATGTAGATGATTATGTGCCTATGGCCGCGTGGTGTAAAACGACCAAACGTATCATGACTTTCAGCAACATACGAGTGAAGGGGCTTGGAAGTTTACATAAACCCGTGATTGCTATTGGCCCTTACATACATTATGCTGAATGTATGTTGAATAGTGAAGAGATGAATTCCTTGAAAAAGGAATTAGGCAAAACTCTTCTTTTCTTTCCTACACATACATGCTGTGAGGGTGGCTTAGAATATGAAATACATTGTATGATTGATGAATTGCTAGAACTTAAAGAGAAGCTTGGATTTGATACTGTAATTGTGAATATGTATTATTTAGATGAAAATAAAAACGGTTTTGGTGATTTATATAATAAAGCTGGATTTAAAGTGACCACTGCTGGTCATCAGTTGGATATAAACTTCTTGAATCGTCTGAAAACGATTATCTTATTATCTGATTATACTTGTTCAAATAGTATTGGTACTCATACAGGATATTGCGTATATCTCGGCAAACCTCATCTTGTAATTAATCCTGTACAAACCTTGGAAGAAGTGAATCCTTTATGGCGTGATTTATGGGAAACTTTTGAAAAAGATTCATCACAAGCACAAGTGGATAAACGACTTCTTGCCTCCAAATATTGGGGATTTGATTGTATTAAAAGTAGGGAAGAAATGAGGGCTCTATTAATAAATAATGAATGTTGAATATCTTAAATAGGTAAAGTTGAAACGGGTAATAATAGATAAAATATTATCAAATAAAATCTTGGTAAAGAACTATTTTTTTGTTTCTATACTTAATGTATTAGCTTTGTTTTTACCATTAATTACTTATCCTTACATTATTAGTAAACTGGGTGATGAATTATATGGCTACATTGTATTTTCGTTTACGGTAATTACATATATTGAAATAGTGGCTGCATGGGGATTTGATATCTCTGCGGTGAAAGATGTAGCCCAATATCAACATGTCAAGCACAGATTGAATGAGATTGTATCATCGGTGCTTTACATTCGCTTTATATTTTGTATGTTTTTGCTGTCGCTATTAGTGGGAGCATTAATGTTATTTGATGTAAAGATGAAAATGCTTTATATCCTTTTTTCAGGACATTGCATAGCTTCTGTATTATTCCCGGGTTGGTTTTTTCAAGGAATACAAGAACTGAAGTATGTTACCTATTTTCAGTTGATTTGTAAACTTGTTTTTGTGATATTGATGGTTGTGTTCATTCATTCGAAAGCCGACTATCTGTATTATCCTATTTTGTTCAGTCTTGGTAGCTTGTTTGGCACTGCTTATGGATTGTATGTGATGTTTGAGAAATATAAGGTTAGGCTGATAGGGGTAAAAATGCGCAATGTGGTGTATCGTTTCAAACGCTCTACTTCCATTTTTTATTCACGTATTGCTGATATGATAATAGAACGAAGCAATGCTATTTTGCTTGGCAATTTTATTGGTATGCAGGAAGTGGCATATTATGACTTAGCTAATAAGATAGTTCGTTTAGGTTCTTTTCCTATAATGATTCTTAATCAAGTTCTCTATCCTAAAGTGGCATCTGAACGTAATTTTCGATTAATGCGTAAGGTTATGGCAATATCTTTTTGGGTTGCTATACTGATATGGGGGCTGTGTGTGCTGCTGGCACCTTGGGGAGTTGAACTTTTGGGCAAAGGGTTGATGGAACCCTCTGTTGAAATAGTATATATTCTTTCTCCGCTGATAGTTACCAATTCTATCATTTATTTGCAAGGTAGTCCCATTTTGGTTGCAGCTGGCTATTTTAAAGCATTTAACATAACCATGTGGTGCTCTTTGGGGGTTTACGTTGCATGCATGTTATTTGTATTTATTTTCAACTTGCATACCAATCTTTTATCAATTTTGATTATACAGCTTATAACTAATATTTCATTATTAGTGGCAAGAGCATATTACATTAGAAAATTTAAAATATTAAGATAATGCTGAAAGATGACCGTGAAAAAGGTAAGAATGTGAATGAGCAAGCCAGGCTTGTTATGCTTAAATTACTTAGAGAGTTAGATCGCATTTGTACAAAATATGATATTCCTTATTGGCTTGATGGAGGAACTTTGTTAGGAGCTATTCGCCATGGTGGATTTATTCCTTGGGACGATGATATTGATGTAGCGATGTTGCGTAATGATTATTATCGTTTTTTAGAAGTTGCAAAAACTGAATTACGCGATGATATCTACTTGCAAACCAGAGAAACAGATTCTGATTATCCCATGTTTTTTGCGAAATTACGTGATAAATACAGTACTTTTCATGAGCCAATGTATGAACGATTGAAATGTCATAAAGGTATATTTTTAGATATTTTCCCTTTTGATTATGTAAAACATTCATGGTGGCAATCGCATCTGAAATTATTTCTTCACGATACCAATTATTCAGTAGTAAGACATGGAGCTTTTTTGCAACGTACAGTGGGGTATTTGATGAAACGTTTTATTAGATATTCACATATTCCTCTTTATAATTGGCTCAATGACTTTTTCCATGCTGAAACAATGGAGGAAGCCGATAGCTTGGCTTGGGCTATGGAAATAAATGAGTATAAGCTTTTATCCAAAGATGTTCTTTTCCCTTTGAAACGTCACGAGTTTGAAGGAGAGATGTTTAATATCCCATGTAATTATGATACTTATTTGCGCGAATATTTTGGCGATTATATGCAATTGCCTCCTCTTAACAAACGAGTCAATCATAATAATGGAATAGAACCTTTTACACGCTGTAATCACAAAGAAAGTTTAGAATGGAATGAATGAAAATAGGAGTATAATGAAAAAAGTAACGATTATTTTCCCAGGATGGATAAAAGCACCTAATGGGGCTGCACGGTTTGTCTTTGGGTTAAGAAGTTGCATCAATGATTTTGCGAATCAGGGAATCGGACTATCAACTTTCACACTTGACGATGTACATGGTGAAGTAAGAAATTTTTCTAACAATGATAAAATCAAGAGGAAAGCGTCACTAAAAAACAAGTTGATGAGATATGCTAAATATAGCCATCTCATGACGTATGCTATGATTTATTTTTCTGGATTACGATATTCCAAACGGATAGTAGAAGCCTTCGATGAAATACCCAATGATGAATTGCCGGATATTATTCATTTCCAAGACTTGTTTACTTGTTATTACTATTTGCGTAAAAGAAAAAATAAAAAATCTGTGTATTTGACACTGCATAGTAATGGCTCTTTATGGTCAATGTATGAAGAGTATTACCCTTTGTTTCGTTCTTGTTTTTTTGGTATTATGAAACGTAGGATAGAGGATGTTGTACTGAATAGAGTGGATAAAGTAAATTTTGTAGCCGATTTCCCACGTTGGAATTTTTGTCATCTTTACCCCCACATATCTTCGCAAAAGACTTCATTTGTCTATAATGGCATCCCTGATATTGAAGGTGGAAGTAAGTGTATATCTTCAACCAATCAGACTAGGTTAGTATGCGTAGGAACATTGTGTAATCGTAAAAATCAAATAGGCATACTTCATGCATTATCTAAATTGACCTCTGAACAACAAAAATCTTTTTCCATGACTTTTGTCGGAGATGGTCCTTCGCGTAATATTTTGGAAAAAGTAGCAGCTACACTTTCTGCTGATATTTATTTTGTGGGCAACTCAAACCAAGTAAATGACTATTTGACTAACTCGGATGCTTTTATTTTGTTTTCTAAAGACGAAGGATTGCCAATATCAATTATTGAAGCTATGCGTTGTGGTTTGCCCATTATATCTACTCGTATAGCAGGTATTCCAGAAATGATTGTTGAAGGTATTTCAGGCTATTTGGTAGATGTAGATGAACAACAACTCTCTGAGTTGTTTGAAAAGATATTGATTGACAGACCTGATTTTGTAAAAATGGGGAAAAAGTCAAGAATTATTTATGAAGAAAAATTTTCTCAAAAGGCTATGATATTATCTTATGCGAAATTATGGCAGAAGGCTTGAGAATAGCTATGGATCCTTAAATAATTCATCTTATATAAATGTCACCTAACTATTCTGTATTGATTTCGGTCTATTATAAAGAAAAGCCGATTTATTTGAAGTCTGCACTTGATAGTGTACTGAACCAAACGCTTCCTCCTTCTGAAATCATATTGATTAAGGATGGACCTCTCACTGTTGAATTAGAAAAAGTTCTATCTTCTTACGATACTAATTTGCTTAAAATTATTCCTTTGCCTAATAATTTAGGATTAAGCAAGGCACTTAATATAGGCTTAAAGCATTGTAGCTATGAGTTTGTGGCTCGTATGGATACAGATGATATTTGCTATCCATCTCGTTTTGAGAAACAAGTTCTTTTTTTGCAATCACATCCTACGATAGATATTGTGGGGGCCTATGCGACTAAAATTGACGAATGTGGAAATAATCTTGAAGAGGTTATAAAGGTTCCAGTTTCGCATGAGGATATTGTTCGTCTGGTCTGGACTTGTCCCTTGAATCATCCTACTGTGATGTATCGAAAAAATGCAATCTTATCAGTAGGTGGGTATAAACCTGATGCCGGTCCGCGTCAGGATGATTATGATTTATGGTTCAGGTGTGCAGAAAAAGGATTGCATTTTGCCAATATTTCGGAACCATTGTTGCATTATCGCTTCTTTGCTGACAGTGTGAGAAAAAACAGTATAGAAGTAGGGTGGCATAGAATGAAAATAGGTTTACGTGGCTGTAGAAGACTTCATTTGTCTTTCATTGCATATATTGGAGTTTGTATACCCTTTGTCCGTTCTTTATTGCCATATCCTTTAAATGTTTATTTTCAAGGGCTGATGAATCGCATGAATCCCCGTAAAATGAGAGAGTAAATAGGAATATCTTATATGCTATTTCTGGCAAGTAATAAATGACCTACCTTTGTCCTCGGTAAAGGCTTTGTCCCTAACTGGTAATCACGTTTCTGGTCAGTATATTTTATAGAATAATTCCATGAACATATTAATCACTGGAATCCACGGCTTTGTGGGCTCCAATCTTGTTATTGCCCTAAAGGAACGTCATTGTCTTTACGGGCTGGATATTGTCGCACCTGAAAAGGAGGGGGTGATAAAGACTTTTTTCTGGAAGGATATTGAACCGGCTTCTTTTCCGATGCGGGATCTTCCTGAATTCGATGCCATTATTCATCTGGCTGGTAAAGCCCATGATATGAAAAACCGGTCCGCAGCCCAATCCTATTTTGATATCAATACGGGATTGACCCAAAAGATATTTAATTTTTTTCTGGAATCGTCCGCGAAGAAATTCGTATTCTTCAGTTCGGTAAAAGCTGCTGCCGACAGTGTGGTGGGGGATATGCTGACTGAAGATGTGGTGCCTGCCCCGGTAGGGCCGTATGGGGAAAGCAAGATAGCTGCGGAGAATTACATCCTTGGCCGGTTGAAGGCCGAGGATGGCAGATTGAAAGCTAATCTATATGATGGCAAAGATGTCTATATCCTGCGTCCTTGCATGATTCATGGTCCCGGCAACAAAGGCAATCTGAATCTTCTTTATAATGTGGTGAGGAAAGGCATTCCCTGGCCTTTGGGGGCCTTTGAGAACAGAAGGTCTTTTACTTCGATAGACAATCTCTGCTACGTGGTGGAAGGTCTTTTGACCAAGGAGGTGGCGAGTGGTATCTACCACATGGGAGATGACGAAGCCTTGTCCACAAATGAACTGATAACTTTGATGTGTCGGGCTTTGGAGCGCAAGCCGCATATCTGGAAGATAAACAGAGGACTGATGGAATTCTGTGCCCGGCTTGGGACTCTGCTCCATTTGCCTTTGAATGCAGAGCGTCTGCGCAAGTTGACAGAGAATTATGTGGTGAGTAATGCGAAGATAAAGGCTGCCCTTGGTATTGACAGAATGCCGGTGAGGGCAGAGGAGGGGATAGTGAGGACGATAAAGTCGTTCTCACTATGAATTTGATAGAATAAGCACTATTCTATCAAATTTGTATTATTATCTATTTGTTTGAACTTTTTTTCAGTTTCCCATGTGTTCAATTGCTGGATCTGTTTTTGTGCCATTTCTTGCAGTTGTTTGAAACGTTTTTGTTTGGGTATAGATAACTTGATTAACTCAGAATTAAAAGACTCCAAATTAGATAATACGACTAATTCATTTATGCTTGCCATGTCTCTTATATTAAGGCCTTTTGATGCATATTCAGGATTTGCATCCCTCCATTCGCAGGCTGTACATCCCCATAACGCTGCATTTAATAAATCTGCTTCTTTTGCATATATTAGCCATTGTGAGTCTTTTAACATATTGGATTGAGGAAGTATATAGCTTTTTATGGCATCAGTATGTAAGTGATAGTTTGTCTTAGATAATATGCGCTTAATTTTCCATTCTACTTTTAATGGGTCATTTTCAAACTCTTTTAAACGCTGATATTCTTTTAAAAGATATAGTTTGAAGGTGGGATTGAACCAAGAGCAGAATTCTAATGCAATATCTTTATGTGCATAGGTTCCACCATTTCTACCTGCTTTAGAGACTATTCCTATAGCATTGGTTGCTTCGATCCATTTTTTGGGAGTCATATTAAATCTATTGAGTCCGGCTTGATTTAAAAAGGTGTCGAATTCGACACCTTTAAAATCCGGATTATTTAAGATTTCCCAAGTACCTAGAAACTCAATTGTGTTTTTATTCCTCATCCAATTTCGTATGTGATCTTCTCCTTCTTTATCTTTTATGATATCTGTTAAACAGAAGTAGTCGTCTTTATTGCTTTCTATCGAAATGGAAATATCCAGGTTGTTGACTTTTATTTTTTTTATAGGGCTCATTCGTGTTTTCTATTTTTCACAAAGATAAACCTTTTTAATTTGATAATTTACTTTTAAGACATGTATTTATTGATAATTGTAATCTTATTGTTTTTAGCAGAACTTTTTTATTTTAGAATAGCTGATAGGTGCAATATCATCGACAATCCCAATGAGCGGAGTTCCCATACGAAAGTGACTTTACGCGGTGGTGGGATTATTTTCTATTTCGGGGCGTTTGCCTATTTCCTGACGAGTGGCTTTGAATATCCCTGGTTCCTGCTTGCCTTGACACTGGTGACGTTCATCAGCTTCGTGGACGATATAAAATCCACCGGACAGATGACAAGACTGCTTTTTCATTTCTCTGCTATGGCTATGATGTTTTATCAGTGGGGGCTGTTCTCCTTGTCCTGGTGGTGGATAGTCATAGCCTTGATAGTTTGTACGGGTATCATCAATGCCTACAACTTTATGGATGGCATTAACGGCATAACCGGCGGTTATTCTCTGGTTATTCTTGCTGCGTTGGCCTATATCAATAAGGAGGTGGTTACTTTTGTGGAAGCGGATTTCATCTATACCGTTATCTGTTCCGTTCTAGTCTTCTGTTTCTTCAATTTTCGTAAGAAAGCCAAATGCTTTGCGGGTGATGTGGGTTCGGTGAGCATTGCCTTTATCCTTCTTTTCCTGATAGGCAGGCTCATCATTGAAACGGAAGATTTCAGCTGGATAGTCCTTTTATCCGTTTATGGTGTGGATAGTGTACTGACTATCATTCACCGCCTGATGCTTCATGAGAATATCGGGCTGCCGCATCGCAAACATCTGTATCAGATTATGGCGAATGAGCTGAAGATTCCTCATGTCATAGTCTCTCTGGTCTATATGACAATACAGACTTTTATAATAGTAGGATATATTTATTACCAACGGTATGGCTATATCTTCTTGATAGGGTGTATCTTACTGTTGAGCGCAATATACGTACTCTTCATGAAAAAGTATTTTTCAAGACATATCTCTTGAATTACTGTCTTCCATTATACAATTTCCACGGTCACCTGAATACCCAAAGCTTTGGCAATACGCTCGATATCACGCTTCTTTGTTTTTGTATTGCTGCAGGTCATAAGAAACCGTCCGTTGCCTAATGGTTTTTGAGCGCGCTGGTATTTCTCATGAAGTGTGTTTGATATCAAGGGAATCTTGCATACCTTGATATTTAAAGATTGCACTTGTTCCACACCTACTGTCATCACAAATTGCCGGAAAGTCTCGGCTGCTTGTGTTTCTTGAATTACTTTCCCATTACCAAAAGTAATCTTTAACCGAGATATTGGAGTATTGCTTTCCGTATCATTGGTTACTTGGTACAGTTTCTTTGCTGCTTCAAGAAATCTTGGAAATAATGTTCCCCACTGGTTGTTGACAACAATTTTTGTTCCGTCTGCCAATAAAATAACTTCATCAGGCTTAAGAAAGTAACGTTTCTTTAAATCGGGATGAGATTTGATTTTTTCTTGGACTTCTATCAAGGTACGTATTACACCCAATGCTTTACTGTGTAAATTGGATGGAAAGACTTTCTCCAGCTCAACATAGTTTATGTTGGGATGGTCTTTGATATAGTGCTTGATTACTTCCAATACAAAACGTCTTTTGACATAGAAGTTGATTCCATCCAATGAGAATTTTGTATGGTCTTTGGAGTCACTTTCTTTATAGTCGTTTTGTGAGTTTTTAGATGTTTGCCTCGTTTTAAGTTGTAATGAAGGGAGAATGCTCTTATTTTCGTAATGTACTGTAAGCGTAAGATTGGCAAATTCTTCATTAATGGCGGATTCCTCAAATCCTTCAGCTGTAAACTTGTCTTTGAGCAACGAAATCATATTCTTTACCCCATTGCCTTCGGATAAGAATTCTGACACCCTCCTATGCAGATTATTACGCGCTTGGATTTTTTTATATTGCTCATTACAGAATGTTTCTATTTTTCCCAGATTGAATTTGTCGTAAGTTAGCAGGTCACAGATGATGGAACCATTTACATCTTCTTTCTTAAATTCTGCTGTAAATACACAGATGGGATTCTCGCCATCGTTGGGAATGTCGTAGTAAAGCTGTATCTTTTCTCCTATATATAATCCGACATTAAGTTTCAGTTGGCGCATATACGACATCAACTGATTTTCTTGCCTCTCATTTTGTATATTAGACGGACGTTTTATTTCAATTGGGAGTACGGGGGATTGTGTATCATGTTCGTTCTTTCGCCAAAGTACAATGTCCGGGCGTATGGAGTTGCTATTGCCTATCGGTAATGTATACTGGGATACCATTGTTCCATTGGTCTTTTTCCATCCAAGAAATTTCAAGCAGTTCTCTATTTCCCGCTGGTAATCACCTTCTACCGAATTTGTTTCAAAATACGGTATCAGTGTTTCCACAATCTCAGGCCAATTTTCATTCATCTTTTATCGGGTTATATTAGGACATATTGTTTACACTTCTTCGGAGTGTGCATAAAGCAAATGTATTGACTTTATTTGAACTGCCCAAATTATAGTCATAAAAAATGGAATCGGGCGGTGTACAATAAAAACAAATAGTCCCGGATTCTTGACAAAGAATCCGGGACTATTTGTTTTTATCGTTTTTGAGAGGCTTTACTTAGCCGGCTTCAGCCATTTGTCCAGCCATTCAAAGAAGGTACGTTGCCACAGCACGCCATTCTGAGGTTTCAGTACCCAGTGGTTTTCGTCCGGATAGATAAGCAGTTCGGCAGGAACGCCACGCATCACGGCTGCATCGAAGGCGGCCATTGCCTGGTTGGCAAGGATGCGGAAGTCCTTCTCTCCGTGGATGCAGAGGATAGGGGTGTCCCATTTGTCGACGAAGAGATGCGGGGAGTTGGCAAAAGTGCGTTGTGCCGTAGCGTTGTTCTTTTCCCAATAAGCGCCGCCCATATCCCAGTTGGCAAACCATTTCTCTTCCGTTTCCAGATATTGCATTTCCATGTTGAAGATACCGTCGTGTGCGATGAATGCCTTGAAGCGTTTGTCATGGTGTCCGGCAAGCCAATATACGGAGAAACCTCCGAAGCTGGCACCTACGCAACCCAGGCGGTCTTTGTCGACGAAAGGTTCTTTCGCCATTTCGTCAATGGCAGTGAAGTAGTCCTTCATGCACTGGCCGCCATAATCACCGCTGATGGCTTCGTTCCACTCTACACCGAAGCCCGGAAGACCACGACGGTTGGGAGCTACGATGATATAGTCGTTTGCCGCCATAATCTGGAAATTCCAACGGTAGCTCCAGAACTGGCTGACGGGACTCTGAGGACCACCTTCACAGAAGAGGAGGGTGGGGTACTTCTTGTTAGGGTCGAACTGTGGAGGATAAATCACCCAGGTCAGCATCTGCTTGCCGTCGGTGGTCTTCATCCAGCGGGCTTCCACCTTACCCATCTCCAGCTGGTCGTAAATCTGCTTGTTTTCTGTGGTCAGTTGCACTGCTTCTGCAAAAGCGTCGCCGTTGCGTGCACTGTTTACGGCATAGATTTCGTCGCCCATGCTCATGGAGTGGCGTTTGGCGATAATCTTGTCTCCGCAAAGGGCAAGCGAAGCATAGTCGTACATGCCGTCGGTGAGCTGGGTAAGCTTGTCGTTTCCGGCAAGGTCGATGTTGTAAATCTGTGTCTCGCCATGCCATACACCGATGAAGTAGATGCTCTGGGAATCTTTGTTCCACAAGAAGGCGTCCACGTTCGATTCGAAAGCTTTGCTTACAAAACGTTTCTCGCCGGTCTCGAGGTTCATGATAAACAAGCGGTTCAAGTCGGCTTCGTAGCCGTCACGTTCCATGCTCTGCCAGGCGATGTATTTGCCGTCGGGAGAGTATTGGGGATTCGTATCATATCCCTTGTTTTCTTCCGTGATGTTTTTGGTTTCCTTGGAGGCAAGGTCGTAGATATAAATGTCGGAGTTGGTGGAAATGGCATACGCCAGTCCGGTTTTCTTACGGCATGTATAGGCTACCTTATCAGAAAACGGGCTCCATGCCAGCTGCTCGATACCGCCCCAGGGCTTCATCGGGCTTTCGTATGGCTCTCCCTCAAGAATATCAGTGACATTGCTGATGGCATTGCCGTCGAAATCAGCAACAAACGGATGGGGAGCAGTAGTCACCCATTCATCCCAATGCTTGTACATCAGGTCGGTAACGATGATGCCGGTGGCTTTAGGAAGGTCCGGATGTTTGTCTGCCGTACTCTTCACGGTCTTTACCTGGGCAATGAAAAGGAGTTTCTTGCCGTCGGGCGAGAAAGAGAACCCTTCGATGTCTCCCTCGTATTGAGTCAGCTGCTTGCGTCCGCTGCCGTCGGGATTCATTTCCCATACCTGGCTGCTGCCGCTTTCGTTGCAGAGGAAGGCAAGCTTCTTGCCGTCCTTGAACCATGTGGGCTGTCCTTCTTGCCAGGCGTCATGCGTTATCTGGGTATTGCCACTACCGTCGGCATTCATGACGAAGACTTCGCTGTTACTCTTGTTCTGGGGCACGCTGTAATAGGATACCGTGTAGGCAATTTGCTTTTCGTCGGGAGATACGGCTACACTGCCGATACGTCCCATCGCCCAGAGTGCCTCGGGTGTCATACGCTTTCCTTCAATCTTGATGTCCGACCGCTGGATGAGCGCTGCTGCGTCCTGCTGCTGTCCGGCATCTTTTGTTCCTCCGCAGGAGGCCAATGTCATGGCTGCTGACATAAGTAGTAGATTTACTTGTTTCATATATGTTTTTTGTTTCGGTTATTTCAATGCAAAGATACTAAATTTTCCTTCCTTGCCAATTCCCACGTTTGATATATAGCCAGCAGAAAATGAGAATAAAGCTGGAATAAACCATTTCCGAGGTCCAGCAGATGGCCACGTCGAGTTGCAGAATCAGAATAATGTAGGTGATATAGGCTGTGTAGATGACCAGCGTTGCCAGCTCCATGCCCAATGCAGTACGCGTATTGCCGGTTCCGGAAACTGCCTGGAAATAGACATTGGCAGGAACCAGGAACAGATAGGTGGAGCACATCACCCAAAGCGAATGCACGGCAGCATCCTGCAGGTCGGGTATGTCGGTATAAATTCCCAGAATCAGCTTGGGGAACAGCGCGAAAAGCAATGCCAGCGGAAGTACGAAAACGTAGGCTATGCGTACATGTTGCCGGATAGTGCCTGCCACGCAATCGGAGTGGCCTGCACCGATGAGGTTGCTGACCAATGAACCGCAGGTAGAGGCAAATGCCATGAGTACCATGAACAGTATGCCGGACACATTGCGGACAATGTTGGTCACTGCCAGCGAGCGCTCTCCCAGATGCTCCACATAAAGGAAGAACAAGAACCAGGTGGAGAGGGAGAAGAAATTCTGTATCATGGTCCAGAAAGAGACGTTCAGCATCCGTTTCAATACGTCCAGCCGGAACTTCGGAATACGGTCCAGCCCGTACTTGCGGCAGTCAATACGGCTACGGGTATAGAGGATGAAGAATAACAGCGAAACCAGCTCGGCCAATGAGGAGCCGATGGCGGCTCCGGCAATGCCGAGTGCAGGAAAACCGAATTTACCGAAAATCAGGATATAGTTGAATACAACATTGCTCAACACCATGACGATAGAGTTCAGTGTCAGTGTCTTGGTCTGGGTGGTTCCCAAGAAAAAGGCACGGAACATGACTGCGCTGAACGAGAAGAAGGCACCGAATACACGCCAGTGCAGGTAGCTGGTGGCTGCTTCGTAGATATGTTCCGAGGCTACGATGCGTTTCAGGATAATCGGCGAAAAGCAATAGGACAGCAGGAACATGACTGTCGCCATCCCGACTTGGAAATAGATGCCCTGATAGAACAAGTCACCGATTTCCTTATACTGCCGTTCGCCGTTGCGCCGGGCAATGAGTATCTGTGCCCCGATGCTGAAACCGAAGGCAACCATGAAGATGACCATATAGAAGACACCGGCGATGGCAGATGCTCCCAACTCGACTTCGCCTACACGTCCGAGGAAGGCGGTGTCCGTCATACCTATCATCTGCTCCATAAGGAGGCTGATTAGGATAGGGTAGGCTATGAGCCAGATTTGTTTGTAGGTGTATTTAGTCTGCATAATTTAGAGTCTGTGAATTTTTTCGTTGGTGTAAGGATAAGAAAGCCGGGCAAATGTCATTGTCCGGCTTTCTGCAAAAGAATATCTTGAACGGTAGTCTTACTACTTTTTGTTCTGTTTTTCTTTCATCATCTGTTCCTGCTGTTTCTGCATGGCTTCCAGACGAGCGGCGAAACCGGTTTTCTTCATCTTCTTCGGGTCTTTCTTGTTGGCTTCCAACTGAGCAAGAAGGGCTTCCTCATTGGTTGTCTTGCGCATGATGAGCGTTGTTACCACACTGACTAACGTAGAGATGAAGTAGTAATAGTTCAATCCCGAAGGATAGTCGTTCAATATGAAGAGGAACATGATAGGCATCAGGTATGACATCCACTTCATGGCAGCCATCTGCGGATTGGCACCCGTATCCTGTTGCTGCATCATGTACTTCGTGTTCAATATGTTGGTAACCGTCATCAGCAGGCAGAACAAGCTGAGGTGGCTTCCCAGGAACGGGATATGGAACGGGAAGTTGATGAACGCATCGTAAGTGGAAAGGTCGTCTGCCCACAAGAAGCTCTGCTGGCGGAGTTCAATGGCACTCGGCACGAACATGAACAAGGCCATCAAGATAGGGAACTGTATCAGCATCGGCAGACATCCGCCCATCGGACTGACTCCGTACTGGCTGTAGAGGCCCATCACTTCCTGCTGCTTCTTCATGGCATCTTCCTGCTTGGGGTACTTCTTGTTTATCTCGTCGATTTTCGGTTTCAGTACGCGCATCTTGGCAGAGGACATGTAGGTTTTCCACGTTGCGGGGAATACTACAGCTTTTACGATTAACGTCATGAACAACAGTACGATACCCATGCTCAACCCCCAACTGGACAACCAGTCGAAGATGTTGATGGTGAACCATTTGTTTATCCAGCGGATGAGCGGCCAGCCCAGATAGACCAGACGGTTCAGCTCCCACTTCTCGTCACGCCCCTTGTCGAGTGCGGTCAGGGTCTTGTAGTGATTGGGGCCGAAGTAGAAGAACAGCTGGGTAGGTTCCTTGCCAGCAGGGTCGAACTTCGTGCTCATCTCCGCAGAATAGTCCTTAATGTAGCCGCTGCCTTGAGTCTCCATCTTGGAACTCAGCTTGGTCTTTTCAAAGTCGGCATCTGCCAGGAATACCGAAGAGAAGAACTGGTTCTTGAAGGCAATCCAGTCCAGACGTTCCGGAACTTCCTTTTCATCGTTCTTGTTGGCAGACAGATAATCGGTACCCTCTCCGGCGATTTTGTAAGTCAGCTCAGCCAGACGGTTCTCGTAGGTGTAACCCTTCTCTATCTGACGGGCACGCTGAGACCACTCGATGTCCACATAATTGTTGGTGGCGGCCAGCTTGCCTTCCATATTGACTGCCTGGATAGTAAAGTCTATCAGGTATGTGTCATTGTGCATGCTGTAGGTAAAGTCGATATAGCTGTTGCTGTCTGCCGACAAACGCATGGTGACGGTACTGTCCGTACGGTTTACTGCGGTGAAATAATAGTCTTCCGTCTGGATAGTCTCTTTCTTGTTGTAAAAGAGGAAATTCATGGAAGCGTCATTGCCGCTGAACAGTGTGACGGGGGTCGTCTTGTCTTGTCCCATGTATTCCTTCAGCGTGGCCGAAGCTATGCGCCCGCCTTTTGTATCTACGGTTATTTCTGCCAGGTTGTTCTGGATGGTTACCTGCGAGTTGGTTCCTTGACGGGCGTCGAAGAAGAGGGCAGTGGAGTCAACGCTTGCTTCCGCTCCGCTTTCGTTGGCCAGGGCTGCTTCCGCCTTGGCTTTCAAGTCGGCTTCGCGCTGTTGCACCTGGGCTATGGAGTCGTAGTAACGTTGCTGTGCTTCCAACTGCTCCTGGCTGGGACGGCTCAGAAAGCTGAAACCTACTAACAATATCGCTATCAGAACAAGACCTGTGATGGTATTTTTATCCATTCTTTGTTGATTACAAATTACTTATTACAAATTATTTCTTTTCGTTTTCATTTTCGATGGCGGCCTTCACGAATGCTACGAACAGCGGGTGCGGATGCAATACCGTACTGCTGTATTCGGGATGGAACTGGGTACCGACAAACCACTTCAATGCGGGTATTTCGACAATTTCTACCAGATCCGATTCGGGGTTTATACCCACACACTTCATGCCTGCTGCTTCGTAGGCCTCCTTGAAGCTGTTGTTGAATTCGTAGCGGTGGCGGTGACGCTCCTGGATATGCTCGGTACCGTATGCCTCGTATGCCTTGCTGCCTTTCTGCAGAACACATTCATAGGCACCCAGACGCATGGTTCCACCCATATTGGTGATGGACTTCTGCTCTTCCATGATGTCGATAACATTGTGCGGTGTCTTTTCATCCATCTCACGTGAGTTGGCATCGGCGTAGCCCAGTACATTACGGGCAAATTCAATGGCGATGCACTGCATACCCAGACAGATACCGAAGGTGGGGATGTCGTGTGTACGCGCATATTTGATGGCTACGAACTTGCCGGCAACGCCGCGTTCGCCGAAGCCCGGACCGATAAGTACGCCTGCCATACCTTTCAAGGCTTCTGCCACATTCTCGTCCGTCAGCTTTTCACTGTTCACGAAGTCTACCGACACCTTGCGGTCATTGTAGGTTCCTGCTTGTGAAAGGGCCTCGCGGATGGACTTGTAGGCATCCTGCAAGTCATATTTGCCCACCAATGCGATGTGCAGCGGGGCAGTCTCTTCGGCTTTGTGACGGCGTTCGAGGAAAGCGCGCCACGGTCCCAGTCCCGGAGTGTCGCCGACGGGAAGTCCCATTTTCTTCAAAATGGTAACGTCCAGTCCCTGGCGCTGCATCAAGATGGGCACCTCGTAGATGGTAGGCGCGTCGATGCTCTGCACCACGGCATTTTCGTCCACATTGCAGAACAGAGCCACTTTCTTGCGCAGGGTGGTACTCAACTCATGTTCCGTACGCAGTACGAGGACATCGGGTTGGATACCGGCACTTTGCAGTTCCTTTACGGAGTGCTGGGTGGGCTTGGTCTTCAGCTCACCGGCAGCTGCCAGGTAGGGGACATAAGTAAGGTGTACGCACAAGGCGTCTTTTCCCAGTTCCCACTTCAGCTGACGGATGCTTTCCAGATAGGGCAGAGACTCGATGTCACCCACTGTACCGCCAATCTCGGTAATAACAAAGTCGAATTTGTATTTGTTTCCCAGCAGTTTTACATTACGCTTGATTTCGTCTGTAATATGGGGAATAACCTGGATGGTCTTTCCCAGATAGTCACCCCGGCGCTCTTTGTCGATGACGCTTTTGTAGATGCGTCCTGTAGTAATGTTGTTCGCCTTAGTCGTTTGTATGCCCAGAAATCTTTCATAATGTCCCAGGTCGAGATCGGCTTCGTGTCCGTCTACCGTTACATAGCATTCTCCGTGCTCGTATGGATTCAGTGTTCCCGGGTCGATGTTGATGTACGGGTCAAACTTTTGAATGGTTACATTATAACCTCTTGCTTGCAGCAACTTACCGATGGAAGATGAAATGATACCTTTTCCTAATGAAGAGGCAACACCACCGGTGACGAAAATATACTTTGTTTCTCCCACAGCTATAACTGTTTTTAAAATTGTTTACTTAGTAGTATTCTTATGAACTTAAAAAGCGCAAAATTATAAAAAAAGAGGAAGAATGCAGACTTTCGTCTCTACAATTTTATTAAAAAATGCAATTTTGAAAGAATCCTATGATTTCTGAACAAAATAATGTAGCTTTGCAGCCTAAACCATAAACAAATATGATGAGAGTTACTACTTTATATTCAGTTTTTATCCTGTTGTTATTTTCGTTATCGCTTTCTGCACAGGAAAATGCCGGCAATTCTTCACTTCCCAAATCTTCAACGGTAGTGGCTAAGGCCAAAGTCGTAAAAGCAGATACACTTTCGGCAGAACTCCAGAAATATTTAATGTTAAAACTCAACATGTCCGGTCCGACACCCAAATTGGATACCGTTTCTTATTTATATAATAAGTATATAGCCCAATTGGATTATCTGAATGATCCGTCTGTACCGCCGCGCTATATTCCGTCGGATCCCGACTATTTTCGTCTGTTTACTCCTTTGGCATATTACTATGCCCCGATGGAGCAGTATTCAAGACTGGGATGGAAACCTGTGCAGCCGGACACTACCCCCAAACTGACATCGGAACTTTTACCATACGACACATTGGTGTTTACCAAAACCCGACGTGCCAATACATTAGTCAATAACGCTTTGATGGATCTTTATCTGCAACATCCGAATTTGGTTGTTACTACGGAAGACCGTATCATGAGTCGGGATGTTTTCCGGCATGATGTGAAACCGAAGATTTCCCCCAAAGCGAATGTGATTCATCTGTTTCAACGTGAAGATATGAATGATAATGTAGGAAAGGCCGATATCAAGATCAGCCGTCCCAACTGGTGGGTTGTAGGAGGTAACGGTTCATTACAGATCAGTCAGAACCATCTTTCGGACAACTGGTATAAGGGAGGGGAGAGTAACTTCTCCGGATTAGCTACTTTTCTGATCTTCGCAAACTATAATGACAATGAGAAAGTGCTGTTTGAAAACCAGCTTGAAGCGAAAGCGGGTATGACTTCCACTCCATCGGACGAATACCATAAATATCTTTTCACAACCGACCAACTTCGCGTCTATAACAAGCTGGGATTGAGAGCTTTTAAGAATTGGTATTATACGATCTCCTCTGAGTTCAAAACCCAGTTTTTCAATGGATACAAGGCTAACAGCGAAGATCTGGTTTCAGCTTTCATGTCTCCGGCCGATTTGGCGGTCAGTATTGGTATGGACTATAAGCTGAACAAAAAGAAATTCAATCTTTCTGTCTTCATGGCGCCATTGACTTATAACCTACGTTATATTGACAACTCGGAAGTGGATGAAACGAAATTTGGTCTGGATAAAGGCAAATGCTCCAAGAATGACTTCGGTTCACAGTTGCAGTCTACGTTTAACTGGAATATCATCTCTGCCGTATCATTGGAATCCCGTCTCAACTATCTGACCAACTATCATTGGGCACGTGTGGAATGGGAAAACACGTTCAACTTCGTTCTTAACCGTTATCTCTCTACCAAACTTTATATTCACACCCGTTTTGACGATAGCTCCAAACCCACTGAAGGTGACAGTTATTTCCAGTTAAAGGAACTGCTCAGCTTCGGTATTAACTACAAGTGGTAGCCTTCATTTGTGAAAAAAAACATCTTTTTATTATTTTGTCTGATATATAATATTTATATTTGCGCAAAATTTCGTTGCTTCATTTAAGAAGTAGCAAGAAATATGGGGTAAATATAAATGATCATTAGCAAAAATGACGATCAAAATCTTCTGCCAACAACTGTGATTGGCAGAAGCGTAGCGCGCTCAAAACGCTGGCTAGTGGCGGTTGTACGCATATATCACGAGAAAAAAACGAGTGAGCGGCTAACGAAAATGGGGATTGAAAATTTCCTTCCTATTCAACAAGAGGTTCATAAATGGAGTGATCGTCGTAAAGTGGTAGATCGCGTTTTACTTCCGATGATGATTTTTGTCCATGTCGACCCTCAAGAACAAAAAGAGGTGTTGACGCTGTCCGCTATCAGCCGCTATATGGTACTGCGTGGGGAAAGTACTCCGGCTGTTATTCCTGACCAACAAATGTTGCGATTCAAATTTATGCTCGATTATTCGGATGAAACGATCAGTATGAGCACATCGCCGTTGGCACCGGGAGAAAAGGTACGGGTGATAAAAGGACCTTTGGCAGGTTTGGAAGGAGAGTTGGTAAATGTGGACGGCAAGTCTAAAGTTGCTGTCCGGTTAACTATGTTGGGGTGTGCATGTGTGGATATACCGGTGGGATGTGTAGAGCCGGTATCAGAATAATCAAAAAAAATATTTTCATGAAAAAATTTCTAGCAAACTCTTTGCTACTCTTGTGTTTTGCAGGAGGGCTGACTTCCTGTGTCTCATCTAAAAAAATGCTTTATTTGCAGGGTGCAAATTCGTTAGACCCAAGTTCACAGAAAGTACTTGATGATTATGAATTGCATATCAAGCCGGACGACCAGCTTTATATTACGATTAATAGTAAGACACCGGAATTGTTGACACCTTTTGCCAATAGCCAGGTGTTGGGTTCATCCACCACTAGTGGAGCTTCACAGGAACTTCAAGGGCTTCTGGTAGATAAGAATGGTGATATTGAAGTACCTGTTTTGGGAAAAATACATGTAGCCGGTCTTACTCGTTTGGAATTGGCAGGGGTAATCAAGAATAAGTTGATAGAAGGTGAGTATATCAAAGACCCGACGGTAGAAGTCCGTTTTAAGGGAGCGAAGATTTTGCTTTTGGGAGAAGTCAACAGTCCCGGTGTAAAAGAACTTCCTAGCGATCGGGTGACCATCCTGGATGCGATAGGGCTAGGCGGTGATTTGCCGCCAACAGCGAAACGGAATAATATACAAGTGATCCGGGAAGAAAACGGAGAGCGTAAGAGCTATACGGTAGATTTGACTTCCAGTGAAGACATTTTTAATTCTCCGGTCTATTATATGCAACAAAATGACGTGGTTTATGTAGAACCCAATAAATCAATTAATGTGAAGGGAAGTTCTGCACTGACTTACTTGTCTGCCGGTGGTAGTGTTATAGCAGTATTGGCTTCCGTACTGTCATTAATCTTTGTTCTTGCGAAATAAAATGGAATATATTCAGGAAAATAACAATGAAAAAACGACCAGAGAAAGTGGTTTTAATATCACTTTACGGGATGTTGTAGAGTTGATAATAGCCAATTGGTATTGGTTTGCCATTTCTGTAATTGTCTGTGTGAGTGCTGCTTACTTGTATACCCGTACACTGGTCCCTGTCTATCAGCGTCAGGCCGTCATGTTAGTGAAGACCGGTGGAAAAACAGCTAATTCGGATATATCCGCCATGCTGGAACTTCAGGGAGGAGTAACAGGGAGCGGGGTTGAAAATGAAATGTATATCCTTCGCTCGCATCAATTGGTACGTGAGGTAGTCAATCGCCTGCATTTGGATGTATCGTATGAGGAAGACGGCTTTTTTCGTAATACTTCCTTGTTTGCAGAATCTCCGGTTGAAGTGACTTTTTTTGATCCTTATCACTCTTTTGTTTCAATGAATGTCACTCCGCTGGATGTAAAGAACTACGCGATTTCCAATTTTGTCGTAGGAGGAAAGAAGCTCTCAATAAATGGTAATCATGCCTATGGAGACACGTTGCAGACAGAAGCGGGACGAATGGTTGTCAATCTGAAACCTGAGAACCTCTCTACATACATAGGTAAGCCTGTCTTAGTAAAACGTATGAGTCCGGAAGCGGCTACGGCTATTTATAAAGGAGGTATTTCTACTTCTTTGGCAGGTAAAGGCACTACGATGGTACAAATCACCTGTGTTGGCAATAATGTTTCACGTGCCGATGCGATATTGAGTGCTTTGATAAATGTGTATAACGAAACGATTATTGAAGATAAAAATCGTATAGCTGTAAATACGGCTAAATTCATAGACGAACGCATTGCGGTTATCGGCAAGGAACTGGGAGATGTAGAAGAAGAATTGACAGACTTTAAACAGCGCAATCGTATTATAGGTACAGAAGGCAACGGCTCTCAATATCTGGCTGAAAGCAGTCGTGTGAAAGGTGAAACCTTGCAGATGGAAACAGAATTATCTATAGCACAATCCATTAAGAGTTATTTGATGGATGTAACCCGCAACAATCAACTGATTCCTAATGTTTCCGGAGTGGGAGATGCAAGTGTGCAAAGTCAGATTACCGCTTACAATGAACTTATGCTTCAGCGTAATCATCTGTTGGCTGAATCTGGAGAAAAAAATCCGGTTGTCCAGGCAGCTGATAAGAATTTGGCGGAGATGCGTACGGTAATCTCCGGTTCAATGGATAATTATATCAAAAATCTTCGTCTACGATTGGACAGGACACGTGCTGTGGAACATCAGATTAATACTGAGATTCAAGCGGTTCCCAAGCAGGAAAAGATGGCGTTGAGTATTATCCGTCAGCAATCCATTAAAGAGGCATTGTATACTTTCCTGTTGAATAAGCGTGAAGAAAACGCACTTCAGTTAGCTGTAACAGAGGCTAATATTCGGGTTGTAGAGTCTCCATTTGGTTCTAATGCGCCTATTGCCCCTCATTCCACAACTTTTTTGCTGGCTGCTTTAGCAGTGGGATTAGCTATTCCTTTGGGGATACAAGTGTTGCTGATGCTATGGAATACTTCCGTTCGGGGACGTAAGGATATAGAAGATTATACCACCATTCCGGTGTTGGGTGAGATTCCTTCCCGCAAGGAAGAAGTGGCAGATAATTCCATAGTAGTAGATGAACATAAGAACGATCTTATCTCTGAAGCTTTCCGCCTATTGCGCTCAAACATCAATTTTGTAGCAAAGGATGCCCGTGTGATTATGTTTACGTCTACCATGCCCGGTGAAGGAAAGTCTTTTGTGTCTCGAAACCTGGCGGTAGCATTGGCAATAGCCGGAAAGAAAGTGGTATTGGTAGATACTGATTTGCGCAAACGGACTCAAGGTAAATTAGCGGGTGTCAAACATAAAGAAGGATTGAGTACTTATCTTTCCGGTTTACATGATAATATAGATAATATATTGGATAAGGGGCTGATTCATCCCGCTGTGGATATGCTTTTAGTTGGTCCTGTACCACCCAATCCTTCCGAACTTCTGATGAGCAATCGTTTGGAGAAACTGGTAGATGAGCTGAAGAAAAAATATGATTATATAATTTTGGATAATGTCCCTGCACAGGTGGTAGCGGACGCTACGATTGTAAATCGTGTGGCTGAATTGACTTTATATGTGGTCCGTGATGGAAAACTCGATCGTCGTTATCTTCCGGAATTGGAACGTTTGCATCAGGAAGGAAAATTCAAGCATCTGTGCATTGTGTTAAATGACAGCCATATTGAAAAGAAAAAGTATGGTTACGGCTATGGTTATAGCTACGGTTACGGATATGGCTATGGGGATGGCTACTATTCGGAGACGAATAAAAAAAATAAGAAATAAGGGGAACTTTTTATTATTGGGGGATGAAAGAAAAATTGAATGCTTTTATCCAGTATATAAGTAGAACTTACTTTAGTTATTGGATAATATGGGGAATTGATTTGTTTATTTCAGTGTTGTCCACTTGTTTCACTTATTGGTGGATACATTATAACGCTGAAGTGTCTTTGGATAGCCGGGCTATGATTCGGGTTGGAATTTTAGCCGCTATTGCGACTACGATAGCTTCCTATCTTTTCCATACTTATCGTAATACCATTCGTTATTCCCAGTTGCGTTGCTTATGGCCGTTGATCTGTTGTTCATCATTCAAATCGGTATGTATAGCGATTGCCATTTTCTTGTGGATTGAACCGTTCGGACTGTCTGCCAATCAGAGATTGATGTTTGTCTTGTTTGATGGAATGTTGACTTTGATTGCTTTGTCTACTTTCCGTATGTTGATGGTCATAGTCTACGAGACGCTGATAGAACTGATGAATAAAGAGAATATGCGTATTCTCATTTATGGCACGGATGATAAGAGTGTAGCACTGAAAACCCGTTTACTACATAGTTCTCATTATAAGGTTATCGGATTCTATTGTTATGGAACTATTTACAAGCATCGTCGTTTGGCGGGATTACCTATTTATTATTTCACCAATGAACAAGATTTCCAGCAGCTTATTCGTAAACGCCGTATTCAAGGTATTTTATTTGCTCATAATGAGTCTACCCGTTTAGAGGAAACCCGTTTGCTTCAATATTGCAAGGATAATCATATCAAGACTTTGATAGCTCCTTCTATCAGCGAAGCAGATGAGAATGGTAGCTTCCATCAATGGGTGCGTCCCGTCAAAATTGAAGACTTGTTAGGACGTCCGGAGATTAATATCAATATGAGCGAAGTTGCCAATGAATTCAGCGATAAAGTAGTAATGGTTACGGGAGCGGCTGGTAGTATTGGTAGCGAACTTTGTCGTCAATTGGCACATCTTGGAATCCGCAAACTAATTATGTTTGATTCGGCCGAGACCCCATTACACAATATTCGTTTGGAATGTGAACGCCGATTTCCACATCTTGATTTTGTTCCTGTGATAGGCGATGTACGTGTCATAGAGCGTTTACGTATGGTGTTTGATACCTATCATCCTCAAATTATTTTTCATGCTGCTGCTTATAAACACGTCCCGTTGATGGAGGAAAATCCATGTGAAGCTGTGTTGGTCAATGTGACCGGTACCCGTCAGGTTGCGGATATGGCAGTTAAATATGGAGCGGAAAAGATGATCATGGTTTCCACCGATAAAGCTGTAAATCCTACTAATGTGATGGGGTGCTCCAAACGTTTGGCAGAAATCTATGTACAGAGTTTGAGCTATGCCATTAAAGAGGGTAAAGTGAAAGGATGTACTAAATTTATAACTACCCGTTTTGGAAATGTATTGGGTAGTAATGGTTCAGTTATTCCCCGTTTTAAAGAGCAAATAGAAAATGGAGGTCCCGTTACAGTGACTCACCCTGATATCATACGCTATTTCATGACCATTCCGGAAGCGTGTCGTCTGGTAATGGAGGCCGCCACTATGGGGGAAGGATATGAGATCTTTGTTTTTGAAATGGGAAAACCTGTAAAAATTGTAGATTTGGCCGTTCGTATGATTGAATTGGCGGGATATAAGCCGAATGAAGATATTGAAATACAATTTACAGGACTACGACCGGGTGAAAAACTGTATGAAGAGGTCTTGAGTGATGAAGAAAATACTATTCCTACTCATCATAAGAAGATAAAGATTGCTAAGGTACGTCGGTATGAATATGGGAATATTGTGGAAACATACGATGAATTTGAGAGATTATCCCGCTCTGTACAAATTTGGAATACGGTGAAGTTAATGAAATGGATAGTTCCTGAATTTAAGTCGAAGAACTCGAGATTTGAAGAGTTAGATAATTAAATAAAGCTACTATGCTTCCTAAAATATCTTGTATTATACCGGTTTATAACACAGAAAAGTATCTTCACCGTTGTTTGGATACTGTATGTAGCCAAACATATTCCAATATGGAAATTATATTGGTGGATGATGGGAGTTCTGATAATAGTGGAGTTCTCTGTGATACTTATGCTGCTAAATATCATAATATAAAGGTCTGTCATATATCCAATGGTGGTGCTTCGTTGGCTAGGAAGATAGGATTGGATATGTCTACAAGTGAGTATGTGACTTTTGTGGATAGTGATGATTATGTTGAGCAAAACTATGTAAGTGCAATGTATGAGGCTTTGCAGAAGTATGGCACTACGATTGCTGGGTGCGGAGCGCAATGTATAAAGTTGGGGGGTAAGATTAGGATGGTGGGCGAACCTCAAATAAAGTTGTTAAAGGGCAACGAATTGATGAGTCGTTTCTTTAATTATGAGTTTTGGGCCTTATGGGGAGGGCTTTATCCAAAGTCTATATTTACGGGAATACACTTTCCTAAAGCTACTCTCAGTGAGGATTACTTTATTAAATGCCAGATGTTTCTGAGAGACAGCCAAATGGCATATGTAGATGCTCCATTATATATTTATGAGAAACATGAAGGATCGTTGTCAAATACAAAGTTGTCGGAAAGAGCATTTGAGGAGTTTGAGAATACATTGAATGTGTATGAACTGATAAAGGATCAGGCTCCTCAGTATTCTCAATTAGCATTAAAGAATACAGCTGAGACAAGCGTTAAGTTATTGTTGATGGGCGATGCAGAACTGCGAAATGGTTATAAGGCGCAGTATGTATCTATTCGTCAGTTTTTAAATGAACATATTTTTGAGATATATCGTAATCATTACCTTCTTAGAAATGTCAAGGCAATAGCTATGTTGCTGAGATTCTGCCCCTATATGGATAAAGTGTTAAACAAAATACTACAAAAATGAATTTCCACCAACACACACACAGTCGTTTACAAGAGATTCCAATATGGAACTGTTACGCATAGTAGCGATGGTCTTAGTGCTAGTTGTTCATGCATGTGATGCCTCATTCGGTGCGCCAGCAAAGATGCAAATTGCAGAAACTCCGCTAATTAGTACAGTAAAACTCTTCATGGAAAGTATTGTGATAGTTTGTGTCAACCTGTTTGTGTTGCTGTCTGGGTGGTATGGTATTAAAGCAAAGAAAAATAGTCTGTTGAAATTGTTATTTCAAGTTGTTTTCTTTGTAATAGTAGGTTTTGTTATATATAAATTAATGATAATCAATGAAATATTTTCTTTTGTGCATTTAAGCGACTTACCTGTCAGCGCATTGCTTTTCAATATCCTACTTGTTGATTTTTGGGACTATTGGTTTGTTAAAGCATATCTTCTCCTGTTTATCCTTTCGCCAATGCTAAATACATTTGTAGAAAATGTTTCAAGAGAACAGTTTAAGACATTGCTCATCGGTTTCTTTATATTCCAAACTGCTTATGGATGGTTGTTTGAAGGAGTCTTTTATATATACAAAGGTTATTCAACCATATCATTTATAGGTTTATATTTGTTGGCTCGTTATGTTAAGATATACCGACCAAGGATTGCCCATTTCAATAAGTATCATGACTTGCTTATATATCTATTCTGTACACTTATGACTACTGGTTTCGCTGTAGTAATGTTGAAGGTGGGTAACAAGGATTGGGCGCAGGCTGCTTTTTATTATTGTAGTCCATTGGTGGTCATTGCATCGTTATATTTGGTGCTGTTCTTCTCCAAGATAAAAATACACAGTCAATTCATCAATACTATTGCTGTATCAGCATTTGCTGTGTACCTTTTTCACTGTCAATCTCAGTTGTTTCACTACTATAAAATGTTTATTTCTCAATGGTATAATAATTCAAACATAATTGTGTTTCTCTCGTATACAATTTTATTTATAATTGCAGTGTTTATAGCTTCTCTGCTATTAGATAAAGTGAGAATTATATGTTGGAACGCGCTTTCAAAACACATTGTCAACAAAATATCATGATACCCAAGATAATACATTATTGTTGGTTCGGTTGTAACCCTATACCCATGAACTTACAGAGCTATATGGATTCGTGGAAGGCACTGATGCCAGACTGGGAGTGGAAAAGATGGGATGAAGATTCGTTTGATATCCGTAGTATATCCTGGACATCGGAGGCATATGATGCAAAGAAATATGCTTTTGTGTCAGACTATGTGCGTTTGTATGCATTGTATGAGTATGGTGGATTGTACTTTGATACTGATGTGAAATTAAAAAAGAGTTTGGAACCTCTCTGTCAGCGGTATGATGCCTTTATGGGGTATGAAAATAATGAAGAATTGACTTCTGCTGTAATAGCTGTGCCCGCTCACCATCCGTTAATTGAAAAATTTTTAGTGTATTACAAGGATAAGCACTTCTCACAAGAGATAGTCAGTGGTAATGTGGCAAATGTGCGGATGATGACGGAAATATGCAAGGAACAAGGTTTGTTGTGCAATGATAAAGAGCAAGACCTTAAGTTGTTTGCAGGTACTGCAGACGAGTGCCAGGTGCATATCTATCCGAAGACCTATTTTTGTCCACTAGATTTCTATCATAACGAAAATTTCACCAATAACACCTATGCGATCCATTATTTCGATGCATCATGGTTAGACAAGAAAACAAAAGACCGTATCCTGCGAGAACGCTCTGTATGGTATAAGGCGACGATTGCTGTAAAGTCAGTGCTGAGCAAAATTCTAACACTAATAAAACGATGATACACGTATATATACGAGGAGGTAGATTGGGCAACCAGTTGTTTCAATACGCTTATATAAGGCACCTTCAGAAGCATAATCCAGAACAGAAGGTATGTTATCATTTTGATGAGGTGTACCAAGCTGGTTCTCCTGAAGATGATTTTATCAATGCTCTTAAGTTCTTTAAGGTGAAGGATGTGGAGGAAAATGGAACAAATCCGAAGTTGTCTTTGATGCAGAAAATATTATTAAGAATTTATTGGCGATTCTTTCCTCATAGGGATAATGAATATGAGCGCAATATCTTTCAAAAAAGATGGGTAAGGTTGATGGATGTGTTTAATCTGAAATATTTGGATGTAGGCTATCATAAGTTTAGAGATAAAGTAGAGGGAGATGTTATTGTTTCAGGTTGTTTTGAAAGTGAAAAATATTTTGCAGACATCAAGAACGAGATACTAGAAGAAATCAAGCCGCTTAGGGGTATTTCAGAAAAGAACCAGTTCATGCTGGAACGTATGCGTAACACAAATTCTGTGCTGTTAAGTGTACGCAGAGGCGATTTCGTATATGATACGAAGTTTTTGAGTATGCATGCGGTCTGCACCCCAAAATATTATGAGCGCGCATGGGAATATATGAAAGCTCATGTGGAGAATCCTGTGTTGTTCATTTTTTCAAATGATATTGAGTGGGTGAAACAGAACCTGGACTTTGGTGTGGAGACTCATTACGAAAGTGGTAACGATCCATCGTGGGAAGCATTAGAATTGATGTCGAACTGCAAGCATTTTATTATCTCGAATAGTACCTTTAATTGGTGGGCACAGTATAAGAGCACAAATAATGAAAAGATTGTTTGTGCGCCAGCAAGGTGGTGGAATAGTCCACTTAAACCTGATTTGTTTTTAGATAATTGGACTCTGATATCTGTTGACTAATGAAACCAATATTGAGTATAGTAGTACCTGTATATAATGCAGAAGCATTTGTAGCACGGACGATAGAAAATCTTTTGGCAGAGAGTGTTAGTAAGGAAATAATTCTTGTGAATGATGGTTCTACTGACGGTAGCCTTGAAATTCTCCAGACATATGCATCTAAATATAGTTGTATCAAAGTAATTAATCAGGAAAATAGTGGCGTTTCATCAGCTCGTAATGTTGGGATGGACGCTGCTATAGGAGAATATATCTTTTTTAATGATTGTGATGATATACAGGAAATTGGGACATTGACACGAGCTGTTGACTATTTTGATATAGGGGTAGATGCTGTGATTTTTTCCTATAAAGATGTGGGAGCTGGAGGTAAAATACTAAGTGTGAAAAATTATCTTCCGACCGGTTATTATCCTATAGAAAAATGGGCTAGTGATGTGGAAGGTCTTATAAACAGCCATATTGTCAGTTGTACAGGGACGACTGTTCGTAAATTGTCTATATTGAGATCCTATGGTATACGCTATAACGAGTCTTTGAATATCTATGAGGATATGATATTTGGTTTTGAATATATGTGTTGTGTTAACAAACTGTATTATATAAATGAGCCGTGGTATTCGTATGTACACATCAACTCTCATAGTTTGTTTCAAGGATATCATAATACTCAAGCACAAGCTGTACCATTACTTCTTAAGACTGTAGAGTGCTTTTTTAATAAAGTCGTTCATGCAGAATATATTCCATATATTCATAAATATGTTCAAATAGTATATAAGGCTACTGTGCAGAATGAAGCTAAGAATCAACCGTTCTTTTCTTTTGATGCAAAATGTAAATTAAAAATTATAGCAGATTCTCCTTATTTGGAATATTGCAATGCCCCCGATTCTCTTCTTCCTAAGATGTATTATTATTGCTTAAGTCATCATCATTTTACTTTGTTGATGTTTCTTGCAGGCTTATATCCGAAAGTTGTCAGTGCAGGATGGCGAATTGTGATTCCTGTTGGTAGGTTTGTGAAGCGTAGAATTTTACGAAATAATCCATAATATATAAAAATGAATCAAATGTTCTCAAATTTTCAACTGAAAGCGATCTCAAACCATAGAGATGCTATTTATGGGATTTCTATCATATTAGTGATATTGTATCATTGTTATTGTAATAGTAAAAACTACTTGTTAAATCCGTTTGCTGAAGGTTTTATTGGTGTTGATATTTTTATACTGCTTAGTGGTTATGGTTTATGTTTTTCTTATAATTCTAGAACTATAAAGGAATTTTATGTAAGACGTTTGTTAAGAATATTGCCTGTGTATTTCACTTATAATATTTTATATGCGTTGGTGGCTTGCTTTTGTTTAAAGTCCCCTTTGTCTATAGAAGACTTTATTTATAATATCACTACATTATCTTATTACGGATTAGGAACTTATGGAGAGGGTAATAGATGTTTCGATTGGTTTACCGCTGCTATTCTATTGTTGTATCTCCTTTTCCCGTTGTCATATAAAATGACATTGCGGAGGGGAAGGGAAATATTTATTATTCTTTGTCTGTTTGCTATATTCTATCATAGAATAATTCCTGATGTTCCATGGCGTATTGATTGTTTGGTATGTCGATTGCCTATATTTATATTTGGAATACTTCTTTATCATTATCGGGAAGAGAAGTTGGGATTTAGAAACAGGAGGGGCATTATATTATTTTTACCTATATTTCTATATTTCGGATTTATATATTCAACATGGTTTTTCCAAACAGCAATGATAGCTCCTTTTTTACTGATTATAATGAGTTGTTTTTTGAGCCTAATAGAAAAAAAATTGTGTATAGATGTTTGAAATATTTAGGGAAGAATTCTTACGAGTTAATGGTCGCTAATTCGTGGGAATATCAGCTGCGGTTTTTATTCCCGAAATTGTTTCCTTTAAATGCTATTTGTTTTGTTTTATATCACTTATTGGCTCAGTTTTGTTTTGCGAAAATTACTCAAAAGTTTACTTATTTCTTTGTAAAGAAGAAATTGTAATATGTTGGATGTATTCTTAATGATACATATGAAAGTATTGGGGAAATAATAAGTCATCAGTTTGATAGAATCAACGTTGAAAGATGCTACTGCATGGAATGGACTCTTTTTTACTCCTACACCTTATGAACCCAATAGTGAGAAGTTGGGGCGATTCTACAAAGAGAGTATAATATGGAGGAAGCGGTTGAAAAAGCTTTGTATGTACCAATGTATATAGGACATGGTACATCATGGTTAGAAATATATTTAATCAATATACTATAGGTGTTCTCTACAAAATAACCTATAAGTTAAAAAGCATGATAAAGAAATGAAGATAGGTGTAGTTACAATGTTTAAACATACGCCTAATTATGGTGGGGCACTACAAGCTTATGCATTACCTACTTTTTTATGTAAGATGGGGCATGAGGCGGAACAGATTTTTTTTGATGATTCAAATGTATGCGAACGCGAAAAGTTGTCTTGTCTTAAATCAATTGAGATAGAGGCAAAGGTGTTTTTATGGAATATGATACAACGTTTGAAGCACCCTCTGCATACATTCAAGTATCAGTGTCGTTTTAGAGAGATGGTGCGATTTGGAATGGATGTTACTCCGCATAGCAATAAATTTTACCATTATAATGATATAGCGGAGACAGCCAATCTTTACGAAATGTATATAGTTGGTAGTGATGTGGTATGGACTCCTACGCTCAATTCACCTATATTGTTGCTCAAGTTTGTGCCAGAGGGTAAGCGCAAAATTTCATATGCTGCGAGTTTTGGTACTAGTATTTTGACCCCACTACAACAGCAACGTTTTAAGGCTGATCTTGCTAATTATCATGCGGTGAGTGTACGAGAAAAGTCTATGATATCGGTGCTTGAGTCTGCTACGGGTAAGAAGGTGGAACATTGTTTAGATCCTACGCTTTTACTTGAGCGCGAAGATTGGGATAAGATTTGTTCTCCTCGTATTATTGGTGAACCTTATGCATTCAGTTTCTTTCTTGGGAATAACGTAAATGCACGAATTACTGCTATAGAGTATGCAAAGAAAAAAGGCTTGAAGTTGGTCAATATACCTTACCTATGGGAGCAATATTCAGATTTTGCTCATTTTGGTGATATCCGATTGTCTAAGGTTTCGCCTAAAGATTTCATTTCGTTAATTAAATATTCAGAATATATTTTTACAGATAGTTTCCATGTTTGCGTATTCTCGCAGATATATCAGCGCAATTTTTTTACTTTTCGTCGTAATTCTACCGACAAGCAAAGCATACGTATCACAGATTTCCTTGAACTGACAGGCTTTTTAGAACGATTTTGTGGTACAACAGAGCGTGAAACATATGCTTATTGTGATAGCATAGAAGAGGCGGATTATAACAAAACAAGCGAAGCTTTACAAGTTATGAGACAACAATCGATTGAATATCTTATTTGCAATACAAATGTTACAAAAAAATTGTAAATCGACAAATTTCGGTAAAGTTAAATCGACACATAAATTAAATGAAAAAGAAAGTAGCTTTCGTAAATTTTTGGGAAACATTTAAGCCCAAAGATTCTCTATTCTATAAGATTTTGTGTAAGCACTTCGACATAGATCTTGTAGATTTGGCGCAAGCGGAATATGTATTTTTCTCTGTATGGGGCGATGAGCACCTGTATGCGCCAGACAATGCAGTTAAGATATATTTTACTGGTGAGAATCGCACGCCAAATTTCAATGAGTGCGATTATGCGATGGGATTTGAGCGCCTGTCGTTTAGAGATCGCTATATGCGCTTTCCTTTATACTGTATCTATCCTGAGTACCAGTTGCTTGAGAAGAAGCAAATTGGCGTAGACAAGAGTGTTCTTGATGCAAAGAAAGGATTCTGCAGTTTCACTGTAAGCAATGATACTTGCCATCCTCGCAATGAGATGTTTCACTTATTGAGTAGCTATAAGAGAGTAGATTCAGGAGGTAAGTATTTGAACAACATAGGTGGACGAGTGGAAGATAAATTCGCTTTTGATAAGGAACATAAGTTCTCTATTGTATTTGAGAATTTTAGCTATAATGGTTATTGTACCGAAAAAATAGTACAAGCCTTCGCAGCGCAGACTATTCCCATCTATTGGGGAGATGCTTTGTGCGAAGAGACATTTAATGCGAAAGCATTCATCAATGTACACAAGTACAAGACCTTTAATGAAGTACTTGAACGAGTGAAAGAAATAGATAATAACGATGACCTCTACCTTGAAATGCTCAATCATCCGGCTCTTGTTTCAGAACAAGAGGGCTATGAAGGCAAGATGCGGCAGTTGGAGGACTTCCTGTTGAACATTTTTTCACAACCACATGAAACTGCACGTAGACGCACTCGTATGTCGTATTGCGAGATAGCCAAGCACAGAGAGATGATGGAAATCTATTATAGAAGCAATATGTCGATAATGAGCAGATTGTATCATTGGATTAAAGGAAAGTAGATGAAGATAAGAAATTCAAATATTGAACTCTTACGCATAATTACCATGTGCATGCTGATAGGATTTCACTATGGGAATGCTTAAATAGGTTGGAACAGTAAGTATATGAATACAAGTGCTTTTGCGTTGCGCAGCCATTGAGTGTATACAGTGCTAACTTGTTCGTTTTAATAACAGTCGTATGAAAGAACAAAACTCTCAACTTAAAATTGGAATAGTACTGAATTATGTAAATTTGGTATTAGGAGGTCTAGTACCTTTGCTCTATACACCAATTATGTTGAAAATACTGGATACAGAGGAATACGGACTATATAAGTTGTCTGCAAGTATAACTAGTTATCTCGCCCTTATAACATTCGGTTTGGGAGCTGCCATAACTCGATATTTGATAAAAGCTCGAACAGAGCAAGGTGAAGAAGAGGAAAGAGCTGTATTGGCTTTATTTATCGTTATTTTTCGTATAGTTGCAGTTTTGGCATTGATTGGAGGTGGCACTTTATCCCTGTGTCTTCCATTATGGTATTCTGAATCGATCTCTGCTGAGGAGTTGATCAGAATGCAATGGTTAGTTATTTTAATGTCATTTAATACTGCTATTAATTTCATAGCTTCGCCATATGTATCAATAGTAAATGCTCATGAGCGTTTTCTTTTTTTGCAGAGTATGGCTATAATCAGCACAATTTTAGCTCCGTGTCTTAATCTGGTAGCCCTCTTGTGGGGGTATGCATCCATAGGATTAGCCGTTTCTTCTATATTGTCAACTGTATTGTTCCGCCTGCTATTTTGGATCTATGTCAGGAGGACAATGAGAATAAAGCCACTATATAAGCGGATGCCCAAAGAGTATATTGTAGATGTTATTTCATTTTCATTTTGGATTTTCGTATCGAACATAGGTAGCCAATTGTATGAGGCGACAGATTCTGCTTTAATTGGTGCAGTACCGGCACTTGCAACAACCGGAGTTGCTATCTATTCTGTTGGTATGATTCTTTGTAGTATGATTAATACTATCAATGCAGGCATATCATCTATGTTAGTGCCCAAGGCCAACAAAATGGTGTTTAATGGAGCTTCTACTGACGAACTCACAAATACTGGCATTAGGGTTGGTAGAATACAGGCGCTAATAATTGCATTATTTATATTTGGATTCATAACATTTGGAAGAGAATTTGTCTATTTCTATGTGGGTGAAGACTATGCAATTTCATATTGGATAGCCGTAGTATGCATGATACCAATCTCAATACCTTTGGTTCAGAGTTTCTTTCTCAATATAATTATTGCCAGAAATGAAAACCGATTTAGAGCTCTGACATACCTGCTTGTTGCATTAATTAATGTTGTTGCAACTTGGTATATGATGAAATGGATAGGGGTATTTGGTGCAGCATTAGCTACTTCGATTGCAAATTTCATAGGTCCGGGACTTATTATGAATTGGTTCTACAAGAAACATATACGACTACAAATAGGTCGTTTTTGGAGATCACTATTGAATGTGTATTTTGTACCATCCATTTTAGCGGCATTATTCCTTTTTCTTGGAAAATATATTAATTATTATCATATTCCATATTTCATTGGAGGTATTTTCGTATTCTTTATGTTATATGTATCTCTGCAGTGGCTTTTCATTATGACAGATTATGAAAAGAAATTAATGAAAGGATTGATTAACAGATAAATATGCCATATAGTATGAAACGATTATTATATTTGGATATAATTCGCTTAATAGCATGCTTGATGGTAATCGTGATGCATGCACCAATGCCTGGTGTTGCTGCAGAGACACATGGGGCGTTTCTCGTACAAAGTAGTTATTTAACTGCACCTTGTGTACCACTGTTTTTTATGGTCAGCGGGGCATTATTGCTACCTTGCAAGGAGGGAGGGGGTGCAGGTAAGTATCTGAAGAATCGTATAGGTAAGATTATTGGTCCGGCACTGTTCTTTTCGTTTTTCTATATAGCACTAAGTGGCAATTGGTGGTGGGTATGGTCTATTCCTTTTTCAGCACAAGGACATGGTGTATTGTGGTTTGTGTATACGTTGGCAGGTTTATATTTGCTTATACCGATTATATCTCCTTGGTTACGTAGTGCTTCGAAAGGCGAGGTAGAATTGTATCTGGGGGGATGGTTTGTGACTTTGCTTTATCCTTATTTGTGTAAGGTGTTTTTTATTAATACTGATGTGACTGGAGTTTTGTATTATTTCACTGGTTATGCAGGTTACTTCTTGTTTGGTTATTATCTAAAGAATTATTCTATATCACTGAAATGGTTGATAACTTTGGCTCTTGCAATGCTGCCATTGCCTATGTTTAATAAAGTGTTGGGGTGGAACTTAGATTTCTATTCTGCTTTTTGGTATCTTTCAACTCCGGTAGCTATGATGTCTGCTGCATGGTTTTGTGTAATGAAGCATTTGTTTGACCGGGCTTCTGTGTATAAGTTTTGGGCTCAAATATCTAACTTGAGTTTCGGTATTTATTTGCTTCACATCTTTGTGATGCGTACTCTTCTTTGGAACTGGAGGGTGATACAGAACATTAATAATTATTATTTGCAGACAGTTGTGGTTGTGATTCTCACTTTCATTGGCTCTTTGGCTATTAGTTATGGTATTGCAAAATTACCGCTGGCGCAATATATTATCGGTCACCGCATTAAGTCTGATTAAAAAGGAAAAATAGTTTGTTACCGAATTTAGCTGAATAAAACCTAATTTTTAGATATTCGGTTATTTAGGTGATAAATATAAAAATATGAAGAAAAGAATATTTATCAATATTCACTATCTTGAGATTGGTGGTGCGGAGCGTGCTTTGTTGGGGTTACTGTCAGTACTAGACATAGAGAGGGTGGATATAGACCTGTTTGTGAATCAGCATACGGGTGAATTTATGCCCTTGATTCCAAAATGTGTGAATCTGTTGCCAAAGATACCTGAATACACTTGCATAGAACGACCTATCAAGAATATAGTGAAAGAGGGACATCTTGGTATTGCGTTACGCAGATTGTGGGCAAAATGGAAACACAAGCAATATGTGAGGGATTTGGCTGCAGAGGAACGTTTGCACGACGCGAGTGTATTTCAATATATAGCAGATGCTGTAGAGGGAGGTTTGACATCCTTAGATCATCTTGGTGAGTATGACCTTGCCATCAGTTTCCTGTCCCCACATAATATTGTTTTGAATAAAGTGAAGGCGAGAAAAAAGATCTGTTGGATACATACTGACTATTCTACAATTCACGTGAATCATGATAAAGAGCTTCCGATATGGAATGGCTTTGATTATGTGGCTTCCATTAGTGATGACTGTACCAAAACTTTCTTACAGACTTTTCCTGAATTAGAGGATAAGATTGTGCTTATAGAGAATATTCTTTCGCCTGTATTTGTTCGTCAACAAGCAACTCTGGAGGATGTAAGTGACGAAATACCTCAGAATGAGGGAGAAACGACGATCTTGACGATAGCTCGCTTTTCCCCCCCGAAAAAAATAGAAGGTATTCCACACATTTGCGCTGAGATGGAGAGACGTGGTGTGAATTTTAAGTGGTACGTCATCGGTTACGGTCCGGACAAGTTGATTCAGGAGGCGTTGGACAAGTATAATATGCGTCACCGCATGATTTTGCTTGGCAAAAAAAATAATCCGTATCCATATATCAAGGCTGCGGACATTTATTGCCAGCCCAGCGTCTATGAAGGTAAGAGCGTGACGGTGCGTGAAGCTCAGATGCTATATAAGCCTGTAGTGATAACGGATTACCCGACTGCTAAGTCGCAGATAACGAGTGGTGTGGATGGTGTGATTGTGCCTTTGGATGAGGTGGAGACTGCAATCGGGGTAGTAAATGTAATTCAAAATATAGAGCTTAGGGAGAAAATAGTGGAGTATCTGAGTAGTCACGATTATGGAAATGAGGCAGAAGTGAATAAGATTTATAACTTAATGGATTGAGTATGATTGATGCTTCTTTTTATCAGGGTATTTATCTTTTTATTGTGACTCTCTTGACTTTGATTACTGTTTCATATCGTCGTAGTCTTACAACCATTGAGCCGATTGTCGGTAGTGTAATATTGTGTATATTTTTAGTGCTTTTTATAGGCTTCAGACCTGTATCATATCTTTTTGTTGATATGATGAACTATAATAGTTGGTGGGGATTGTATGAGTGGGAAGGATTTGATTGGGGCGCACAAAATGTACTGTTTGATAATCTTTATGCTTATATGAGTTATATTTTTCCTGATACAACTCTGTTTTTCGCACTTATGGCAGCTTTGTATTTTATTCCTATGCTTGTTGCATGTAGAAAGATGTTTCCTTCTAATACTATGATTGTATTTTTAGTATGTTTAGCTGCATTTTCCACATTTTCTTATGGAACTAATGGTATTAAGGCCGGCGTTGCTAGTTCGTTCTTTTTAGTAGCATTGGCGTACAGGGATAAAATGTGGGTTTCAATACTGTTTTTGTTGTTATCGTGGGGATTTCATCATTCGATGCAAATGCCTGTTGTTGCTTATATTTTAACTATGGTATTTAAGAAGAAAGAATGGTATTTTTATGGATGGTTATTTTGTTTGGCAATGGCAGTTCTGCATATATCATTTTTCCAGACTCTGTTTGCTGATTTTTCGGATGAGTCAGGAGCTGCTTATTTGACTTCTAATTCTAATAATGCATGGGGAGGTCGTGGGGGCTTTAGAATGGATTTCGTTGTATATTCTGCTATGCCAATTCTCATTGGTTACTATGTGAAGTATAAATATAAGTTGAAGGATAAACTTTATGATATTATGTTGAATATATATCTGACATGTAATGGTGTCTGGATGCTTTGTATGTATGCTGAATTTACCAATCGCATTGCATATCTTTCGTGGTTTATGTATCCGATAATACTTATTTATCCTTGTTATGCAATAGCGGATAAAAAACATCCATTAGTGCGTATGCGTAAGTATATTGTGATGGTACATCTGGTATTTACGTTATTTATGTCATTTGTTTATTATGCTTGATATTATACCTAAAATAATTCATTATTGTTGGTTTGGTGGTAATCCATTACCAAAAGATGCTTTAGAATGCATAGCTTCATGGAGAAAGTATTTGCCTGATTATGAGATCAAGGAATGGAATGAGAGTAATTTTGATGTGAATTGCTGTCCGTATGTTAAGCAGGCTTATGAGGCCAAGAAATATGCCTTTGTGAGTGACTATGTCCGTTTTTTTGTGCTGTTCAAAGAGGGTGGGCTATATTTTGATACTGATGTTGAGATTATAAAAGATATGAATCATATTATTGCTGTAGGCAACTTTATGGCGTTTGAGAAAAGTTTTGCTACTCAACAGCAGGATAGAGGTGAATTTTGTACTGAACTTCTTGGGGTAGCTCCGGGACTAGGATTAGGTGTAAGACCTGGTCTCGAGATTATTGGTGAACTTTTGGACTTATATAATGCCAGGGAAAATTTTGCAATTGCTGATGGTACCGTAGTGGATTATACTACGGAGATTTTGAAAAGGCATGGAATGGTTAATGAACATCGGTTTCAGAAAGTAGCGGACGTGAATATCTATCCGGCGGATTATTTTTGTCCTATGGATTCTACAACGGGGATTATAACAAAGACAAAGAATACTGTTGCCATTCACCATTATTCGTGTTCTTGGATTGATCACAATACAATGAGTTGGCGTATACATGTACTGAAGAATAAGTTGATTGCTATATTTGGTGAAAGGTGGATTATGAAAATCAGTCAATTGTTAAGAAGATAATATTATGAGAGATTTACCACGCATAACTGTAATTATGGGTATCTATAACTGTGCTGACACTCTTGTGGAGGCATTGAAGTCTTTGGAATCTCAGACATATAAAAATTTCAAGGTTGTTCTGTGTGATGATGGTTCTAAAGATGATACTCTGCAGGTGGCTTTGCGATGGGCGGAAGAACATCCAAATTACCTGGTTATTCAGAACGAACATAATATTAAGCTTGCTGCAACACTGAATCATTGCCTTGGTTATGTAGATACAGAGTATGTGGCTCGTATGGACGGAGATGATATCTCATTGCCAACTCGTTTTGAAAAGGAAATCGCTTTTTTGGATGCACATCCGGAATTTGCTTTTGTCAGTACTCCTATGGCTCATTTTGACGAACGTGGTATCTGGCGTGAAGGTAAGGCAATCGAATATCCTCAAAACTGTGATTTTAAGGATTGTGCACCATTCTGTCATGCTCCTTGTATGGTTAGGAAATCAGCGTACGATTTGGTAAATGGATATACAACTGATGAAAAAGTTGAACGGGCGGAGGATTATTATCTTTGGTATAAAATGTATCGTGCCGGATTAAAGGGATATAATATTCAGGAGATACTTTACATGATGCGTGATGATAAGAATGCTATAGCTCGACGTAAAGTTAAAGATCGTTTGAGAGGAGTAAAGATGCATTGGGAAATTCTTAGGGGATTGAATATTAAGTATCCTTATTTGATAATCTTGAAGGGTGTGTCTAAGATATTGGTTCCACCATTTTTGATTCCCACATTAAGAAAATTGAAGAAATAGTCAAGTAGTTAATTTGTCAATATATGCGTATGCCAAGTCTATTAATATAAGCTATACAATATGGGAGAACCAAAAGTAACAGTTGTAATACCTGTATATAATGTTGCTACTTATATAGAAAAGTGCGCAACATCATTGTTTGAGCAAACACTTGATAGTTTAGAAATTTTGTTTGTAGATGATTGCAGCCCTGATCATTCAGTAGAAATTATAAAGAAAACTCTTAAAAAATATCCGGAGCGAAATTCGTTGACGCGAATTATTAGGATGCCGTCTAACAGCGGCCTGGCCGCTGTTAGACGGCAGGGGATAATTGAGGCTACAGGACAATATATAATTCATTGCGATGGGGACGATTGGGTGGATTCTGATTTATATGAAATCATGTATAATAAGGCTGTTAAAGATAATGCAGATGTAGTAGGATGTGGCTTTATATATGAGAATCAGAAAGGCTTTGAAGTCTATGAAAAAGAATTACCCAATATAGACGGTAAATCATTGTTGCGCTCTTGGTATAAATCAACTTATCATATGTCTACATGTAACAAGTTAGTACGTCGTAGTATATATACGAAGTATGGCATTTTGCCATGGGCTGAATTGAATATGTGGGAAGATAACGGCTTGTTGACACGTGTGTTTTATTATGCAAAGACTATTGTATATGTGAATGATTGTTATTATCATTATAACCGTTGTAATATGAAAGCTATGACCTCAGGTTATGGAATCAAACAGGTAGAACAGATGATAAGCATTGCAGAGCATTTAACTGATTTTTTTGAGTCTAAGCCTGACGCTAAGGATTTTGATAAAACTGTAAAAGCTTTCCGGTTTTTGGCTAGAATAAATCTTGTGACGGACAGTTTTGCTAATTTACGTCGATATAATAATACTTTCAAAGGTTCAGAAACTATTATTCATGAACTCGATCTGAATGCATTTTCGGCAAAAGGTCGCTTTCGCTTCCGTATGGTGAAGTATCATTTAGGATGGCTTTTTGTGTTAATGTTCAAAATAAAAAAAATCTTATACAGATAAGAATGGATAAGCCTAAAATAATCCGTGCGTGCACAGTTCCTCAGTCATTGGGTTTTGTAAAAGGTATGTTATCTGATCTTCAGGAAAAGTATGAGGTAGTGTTGCTTTCATCATCTGGTCCAGAGTGGAAAGAAATACATCGGTCATATCCTGATGTGAAATGTCTTGAGCTGAATATGGAGCGTCATATATCCCTTGTGAAAGATATAAAGTCATTGTGGCGGATGTGGCGTACATTTCGTAAGGAGAAGCCACGAATGGTACACTCCATGACTCCCAAGGCCGGATTACTTTGTATGGTGGCGTCTTGGATGGCTGGTGTACCTGTGCGTGTACATACATTTACAGGTTTGTTATTTCCTACTGCTACTGGATTGAAACGAAATATCCTAATGGCAACAGATTGGATTACTTGTGCTTGTGCCACACACATTATTCCTGAGGGGGAGGGGGTAAAAAATGATTTGTTAAACAATGGCATTACTAAAAAGCCTATTAAGGTATTGGGATATGGCAGTTGTCGGGGAATTGATCTCGAACGGTTTGATAAAACCTCAGAGGTGATGGAGCAGGCCGCACAACTGCGTAAAGATTGTATTTGTACTTTTATCACTGTGGGGCGTTTGGTGAGTGACAAAGGGATCAATGAATTGGTTGAAGCTTTTGTTAAGCTAAACAAAGAAAATAATGATACACGTTTAATCCTTGTAGGGGGGTATGAAGATAATCTTGATCCTCTTAAAATAGAAACACATAATTTGATTGAAAGTTGTGACGCTATTGAATATGTTGGTCAACAAAGTGACGTGCGTCCTTGGTTTGTTGCTTCAGATGTTGCTGTGCTTGCATCTTATCGGGAAGGATTTCCTAATGTGGTAATTGAAGCAGGGGCTATGGGGCTTCCTCAAATAGTTACTGATATAAACGGTGCACGAGAAATTATTATAGAAGGTGAAAATGGTATTATTGTTCCTTCAAAAAATATCAATGCCCTTTATAATGCTATGAAGTGTATGACTAATGCTGATTACCGTAATTCTTTAGCAAAGAATGCCCGCAAGTTGATAGCATCGAGATATGAGCAGGGATTTGTGCGTCAGTGCTTATATGATTTTTACGATGAAATATTAAATAAGAATTCTAACGGCTAATTGATTTTATAAGTGGTTGTTGGTATAATGAATAAAGAGTAAGTAATGAAAACAGTAATAGTATTTGGTGCTACAGGAAATCTTGGAGCATATATAGCTTTACATTTGAAAGAAAAAGGATACAATGTGATCGCAGTAGGTCGTAGAAAGGATGATAACGGATTCTTTGCTTCCAAAGGTATGAAGTATTTATCGGTCGATATTACCAACTTTGAAGATTTCAAGTGGTTACCTCAGGATGAGGTAGACTGTGTGGCTCATTTTGCAGGAGAGTTACCTTCCCGTTATTCTTTTCATGCTAGTGATCTAGTGCAGTCGATCACCATTGGAACACTTAATGTATTGGAATATATGCGTTCATGTGGTTGTAAGAAAATTATTTTTCCGCAGACTCCTTCCGATATGTGTCAGTATCACAATAATGGCTCTGTAATACCGGTTGATGCTCCTCGCCATTTTCCGCTTACTGGCGATCATAGTATATATACTATTGCTAAAAATGCAGCGGTGGATCTCATAGAGCATTATCATGCGGAGTATGGATTCAGCCGTTTTATATTACGTTTTTTCACAATCTATCAATATCATCCCAACGCTTACCATTATCGTGATTTCCAGTTTCATCTTATGCCATATCGTATGCTTATGGACCGGGCTTCCAAGAGTCTTCCCATTGAAGTATGGGGAAACTGTAAAAAAGCCAAAGAGATGGTTTATATCAAAGATTTTGTGCGTGTAGTTGAGAAGTGTGTTTCATCCCCACTTGAAGGCGGTATGTATAATGTGGGTAATGGGTGGCAGGTATCGTTGGAAGAGCAGATAAAAGGTATTATAGAGGTGTTCTCTCCGAAGGATAATCCTTCTAAAATCATTTATTGCCCCGAGAAATCTGATCCTTTGGAGAATGCCTTTGACGTAAGCAAGACGTTCAGTGAACTTGATTATAAACCTGAATTCAGCTATATTGACCAACTCCGTGATTTTAAGAAAGAAATGGAGGAGGAACCTATGGCTCAATTGTGGGGTGTAAAGACAGATTATCCAAAAAACTGTAAAAACAAATAGGATGTACACACATTTTTTTAAACGCATAATAGACTTTTGGATAGCATTGGTCACCCTTATACTTATCAGCCCTGTCTTGTTAATAATCACGATTCTTCTTTATGTTTTCAATGAGGGTGCTGGTGCTTTTTTCTTGCAGGAACGTCCGGGATTACATGGAAGGATATTTAAGATTATAAAATTTAAGACTATGAATGAACGCAAGGATGCGTCAGGCAAACTTCTTCCGGATGTACAGCGTATCACCAAGTTTGGTCGGTTTGTCCGTAATACATCTCTTGACGAACTTCCGCAGTTGATTAATGTATTGAAAGGGGATATGGCACTTATTGGTCCTCGTCCGTTATTGGTTAAATATCTTCCTCTTTATAGTAAAGAGCAAATGCGCCGTCATGATGTCCGTCCTGGTATATCCGGTTGGGCACAGTGTCAAGGGCGGAACTCTCTTTCATGGACTGATAAGTTTGCGTTAGACGTATGGTATGTGGACCATATATCGTTGGTGACTGATTTGAAAGTGGTTTTCGTTACTGTAAAAAAAGTGTTATGTCGTGAAGATATAAATACATCTGATAAAAGAGCAGCTGTTACAATGGAAGAATTCAATGGTCATAATTAAATATAAATAATATAGAATATGAATGTAAAAGCTATAATGCAATACTTGGGTAAATGCCGTAGAGAGATATCTGAGCTAGCCAATGTGAGGGGAGAGAAGTCAGTCTCTTATTGGTTTGATTATCTTTGGTGTGCAGTAAGACATGGTTGTTTAATTCGTCAATATGTGTATGGTGAGTTTTACAGGTTATCGTCTATTGATCGAAAAGAATCGATGACTTATCCAAGATTGATAAAAGTCTTTAAAAAATTGAATCATCCTGATTATGTTCATCTGCTAGAGAATAAAAGAGATTTTAATGTTCATTTTGCACCATATGTAAAACGTGAATGGATATATATACCGGAAACAGACTTTAATACTTTCTGCGAGTTTGCAGATAGACATAATTATGTTATTGTGAAACCTTTGGATCTATGTGAAGGGCAAGGAGTTTATGGATTGCAGCTGCTAAAGGATAATGACAAAAGAAAGGCTGTTTATGAAGAACTTTCCGGAAAGAATATAATGGTTGAGCAATGTATTAAACAGCATAAAGATATGAATATGGGTGGTCGTTCTGTTAACACTATAAGAATGCATACCATACTTGACAAAGATGGAAATGTTCATTGTTTTAAACCGGTATTTCGTGCAGGGGTGGGTGATGCTGTTGTTGATAACTATTGTGCAGGAGGATGTTGCTATGAGGTTGATCTGGAGCTAGGTGTTCTGATTACTCCTAGTTTGTCTAAAGACCACATACAACACAAAATACATCCTGGAACGAATAAGATTGTTTATGGTTATCAAATACCTAATTGGGATAAAGTAATCGTTGACATTACAAATGCTGCAAAGATGCTTCCTCAATGCCGCTTTATAGGTTGGGATATTGCAATAACTGATAATGGTATTGAACTGATAGAAGGAAATCACAATCCAGACTATGAGCTTATAGAGTTTTTCGGTACTCGTGGCTGGTATGCAAAAACTAGAGAATGGATAAGTTATTGATAAATACATTACAAACACCTTGCTTTTTACTGGATGAAAAAGAGTTGGGCAGGGGAATTAACGAGTTTTACCGTTCACTGAAAAGACACTTTGCACATTGCATTGTTGGATATTCGGTGAAGACAAATTCGCTACCCTATGCGATAGTAAAAGCTAAGGATTTTGGTTGTTTTGCAGAGGTTGTTTCAGATGATGAACTGGATTTGGCTTTAGAGTGTGGCTATAAAATGAACGAAATTATATTCAATGGTCCCATGAAGTCTAAGGCACGTTTTCTTGATGCTTTAAAGAGTGGGGCAATAGTTAATATTGAAACCCACCGCGAATTAGAGTGGTTAAAAGAGTTGCCTTCTGATGGACTTTATAAAATAGGTATTCGTCTTAGTGTTAATATTTCAGATGTGTCGCTTGAAGATGCTGAAGGTGAGAATGATTTTAGTCGTTTTGGATTTAATGATGAAACAGAAGAGTTTTCCAATGCTCTTGAGACGGTAAGAAGTATTCCTCAGGTGGAATTGGTAGGACTACATATTCACCGAACCAGTCATAGCAGAAGTGTTAGATTCTATAAAAGGTCTGTTGCTTATGCTGCGAGTGTAATAAAGAAGTATCATCTGGATCTCGATTATCTTGATGTTGGAGGAGGATATTATGGCATTTTTCGTAATGCTCCTACCTTTGACGATTATGTGGCAACAATCTATGAATCTCTTCAGAAACAAGGTCTGGAGAAACTTGCAATCATCGTGGAACCGGGTAATGCGTTGACAGCTTCGTCTTTTACGTATTATTCGCAAGTGATAGATGTAAAACAATTACCGGATTGCCGGATACTGACAACGGATGGAACACGTAATGACATAGATCCCTTTTTTCATAAAAATGGATATATGACAGAGATAAATCGTGCAAATGAGTCTGGACAGGTTGTGCCGTTACAAATAGTGGCGGGTGCTACTTGCTTGGAGTATGACCAATTGTTCAGGTTAGAAAACCAACAGGAAATGGAGGTTGGTGATGTGATTGAATATAAGAATGTAGGTGCCTACACCTTATCGTTAACGCCAATGTTTATCAACTATTTTCCAAGAGTATATTCACTTTCTTCTGATGGACTGAAACTTGTTCGTGATAAATGGACAGCAAAAGAATACATACAAAAATCAAATATATAATCCCAATGAAACCTAGTATTTTGTTTAGCAGTGCAGGAAGGCGTGGTCGTTTGCTTCGTAACGCACAAGAATCAATCGGTTCAAAATGTGATATCAATGCAACCGATAATAATGCAACGGCCCCTGCACTGTACTTTGCGACAAATGAATATGTTGTTCCGCGCATCAATGATCCCGAATATGTTGATACGGTGCTTGATATCTGTAAAAAAGCTAATGTAAAGGCTATAACCACTCTCATAGATCCTGAAATTGAGATTCTCTCTGCGAATCGTGAAAAATTCCTGGAGGCTGGTGTGTTGCCGCTTTGTCCTGCAGATGAGATTACTGCTCGTTGTTGTTTTGACAAATATGAGATGTTCAAATATCTCACAGAGAAAGGTATTCCTACTCCGTTGACTTATCATGATTTTGATGATTTTAAAAAGGGAATAGATGAAGGTAAGATCTCTTTCCCTATATTTATGAAACCCATTTGTGGAAGTGGTAGCGTTGGTGCTCATAAAGTGAATACTATGGAGCAAGCCGAGACTGATTGGTTCTCTGGCGAACATGATTATATTATTCAGGAATTGATGATTGGGGGAGACTGTGATGCGGATGTTTATGTGGACGCTATTAGTCATAAGGCTGTCGCAGCTTTCTTGAAACGTAAGATTGAAACTCGTATTGGTGGAGCAAGTAAGACGATCTCTTACAAAGATCCTATGTTGTTCGCTTTTATTGAGAAGGTTGCTTCAGTATTCAAATTTTGCGGTCCTCTTGATATGGACTTCTTCATTAAAGATGGTCAGTATTATTTATCAGAAGTAAATCCACGTTTTGGTGGTGCCTACTTACATGCTTATGGAGCAGGTGTCGATTTCTTCCCTCTTATTTGGAACAATATGAATGGGATAGAGAATCAATCTCAGATTGGTCAGTATGACGAGGATGTACTTATGCTGATGTACGATGATGTGGTTATACGAAAGAAATCTGAGTTAGTGAATGATAATTTTTCAATATTGTAAAGTCAAAAGCTAGATAAAGTTAGAGAAACTATCTTTGATAGTACTAAGAAAGTGATAATTAATTAAAATTATGAGCTACGTTCCTGAAAAAACAATTTACCTCTGCCTTGCTCACATGAGCGAGGAAGGTATTGAACAGAAATATGTAAAAGAAGCATTTGATACTAATTGGGTAGTACCTTTAGGACCAAATGTGAATGCGTTTGAGAATGATCTCAAGAACTTTGTTGGAGGAGAAAATGAGGTTGTGGCTTTGAGTGCCGGTACAGCCGCTGTACACCTTGCTCTTATCGGCTGCGGTGTGCAGTCAGGTGATGAGGTATTGGTGCAATCCTTCACTTTCTGCGCTTCTTCGCATCCCATCACTTATCTTGGTGCAAAGCCGGTGTTTGTGGGCTCGGAAAAAGAAACCTGGAATATGGATCCTGTACTGCTTGAAGAGGCTATCAAAGATCGCATTGCAAAAACCGGTAAAAAGCCTAAGGCTATTGTGCCTGTGGCTCTTTATGGTATGCCTTATGATTGCGAGCGCATCATGGAGATTGCCAATCGTTATGATATTCCTGTGGTAGAGGATGCAGCTGAAGGATTCGGCTCCAAATTCGGTGGTAAGGTGTTGGGCACTTTCGGTCGTTTCGGTGTACTTTCTTTCAACGGTAACAAGATGATTACTACATCGGGTGGTGGCGCCCTAATCTGCCGGAATGCTGAGGATAAAAATACTATTATGTGGTATGCAACCCAAGCTCGGGATGCTTATCCTTACTATCAGCATACTGCGATCGGTTATAATTACCGCATGAGTAATGTTTGTGCCGGTATAGGTCGCGGGCAGATGACCGTTGCCGATGCTCATATTGCTCATCATAAGCATGTGCAGGCACTTTATGAAGAATTGTTGGCGGATGTGGAGGGCGTGCATATTCACAAGCAACCTGCTGATTCCCGCTATGATTCTAATTTCTGGCTTTGTACTGCTACCATCGATCCGGAAGTGAAGGTGGTAGGGCAGGAGAATGCCTATAAGGAAGTTATCAAGACTGCTGTGGGGGGGGCTGCCGGTGTGATTAAAGCCGTAGATAGTGCTGTAACTGACTGTCAGCCGAATGAGAATGTGGAAGCATTACGTATATTCATGCTATCTAAGAGGATAGAATGTAGGCCTGTCTGGAAGCCGATGCATAAGCAGCCGGTTTATGCGGATGCTCCTTTCTATACTAATGGGGCGGAAGAGGATATTTTCAAGGTAGGATTTTGTCTACCTGCGGGTCCTTATGTGACGGATGATGATGTACGTTATATTGTGGAATCAATCAAAGGAGCGATTGGCTTTTAAAATAAATATTCGCAAAAAACATTTGGTATGTAGATAGAAAAGTAGCACTTCATTGCTGATGTAAATAACTTCTATACCACAAAAGGTAATTTTCGTCTAGCTTGCTCATAAGTCATCACAGTGACATGAGCATTATCCCAAACCTTAGTATATCCTCTTAGAGCTTCCAGACAATTATCCTTGAATGCGCCTATATATCCTTTCGAACTATCCGCTACATTGATTATTGTAATGAAATAGGCTTCCAGGCAAAAACTGTGCAAATCCACATTTTTTTCATTCTCCAGAGTTTGCCCAAAAGTATTTTGATATTTTGCTGCTAGAAACATTTGCATCGTATCAACCACCTTCTTGGTTATATTCCATTTACGGTCTGCTGTATTTGCCGATTCCAAACTCCCCGTTGCTGTATAGTCTTTTAACTCTATAGCGTAGAATTTCTTATCTTCATAATCTATCCAACAAGCGTCCATCTCTTTGAAATTGAAACAGCTTATGCTTTTATGAGGCTCTGTCTTCTCAAAACGAAACCAATCATCTGTTGGAAAAAATCAAGCGTAATTCCACTTTCTGTAAAACCTGCCATAATTACATCTTCATATCAAGGTCAATGTCTTCATCATACATGGTCATACTTTCATTAATAATGGAATTGTCCGGCAAACTCTCTCTCAAATTTCCAAAAAAAGTATTGATAGTTCCTCTGTCGTTTCTGTTTAATGAACAGCACATAATATCCATCGCATTGGAGCGTGCTTCTATATGCAGTTGCTTTAGTACAAAATAACTGTGAGTTGTAATAAATATTTGTACACCTTTCTTCGCGAGCTCTGAAATGATCTTCATCAATGAGCGGATAGCTCCCGGATGCAGATTATCTTCAGGCTCATCGAGAATAAGTACGGAGTTCTTATTAAGTTGTCCGTTTTGAATTAGTGTGGACAATATACCTATATGTTTGACTCCTTCTGCTGTTAAAGGGAGGGCAAATTCGGTATTGCCTTTCTTGAAGACAAATCGTTCCGTATTTTCCACTTGTTTCAACTCGCCGGAAAACATTTCGGACATTTTGTTTAATATATCCTGAAATTCGACATTGGCGTCCCCTTGTACCACAGGTATGTCCAACAAATCAATAAGATCCAATGTTGTATCATCATAACCGGGAAAGAAGTACTGACGGGCAATCGCTTTTATCGTATTAAAAGCGGTGATGACTTCCTTTGCGGGAATAAATATGTAATTGGTAATCTCACTGCTATTTCCGTTCGCAATAGTAACATCCGTAATAGTAGTACGGGTATCTACTCCAAAAGAAAAGTTGACTTTCGAATCTTCTTTAAAGTTTAATTCTACAGATAGTTTTTTGGGAGTGCCATTCTTGCGCACAATATCACTCAAACCTGCCCTTTTAGGGGTGTATACGTCGAAAAGCTTCTTGGATATGATATTCTTGAATGAAATATCCGGATAGTGCACGGTTTGCTTGATATATAATTCCTTGGCTTTTCCAACAGAATAAATCATCTTCAAGAGTGCAGTCTTACAGGTATCATTCTTTCCAAGAATAACAGTCACTTGTGGAAATGGAAACGGATTTTCAAAAGTCTCGAATCCCATTACATTGGACATCTTAAGTTTACTTATCATAATTTTTTCATTATAAGTATGACAAAGATACAGTTTATATCTCAAAAACAAGTAGTCCTCATAAAAGTTTTTTTGATGGTGCCAAAGGAGAAATACCCGTATCAGCTTATACTTGTCTATATTCTTTCACTGCATCGAAGCACGGACACCCTTTCATCGGGTTCAAATCATGATGTCCCACAATCAATGCTTTCGGAAACTGTCTTTTCAACTCTCTCAACAAAGCAAGCAAAGCCCCTTTCTGCTCCAATGTGCGCGTATCCTTCGGCTTTTCGTCCGCATCCAGTCCGCCTTCATAACAAACACCTATCGAATGGGCATTATGATTCCGGCAATGTGCCCCGGCCTCTTCAAGCGATCGTCCTCTGTGGATTTCTCCGTCCCGTGTGATATAGAAATGATACCCGATGTCGCGAAATCCGCGATGGCGGATATGATCCAGACGACAGGCTTCCGCCGAAAGGGATTTCCCCTCCGGCGTAGCACTGCAATGAATGATAATCAGTGTGATCGTTCTCATCGGCCTACATACAGCTTTGTATTCCGAACACTCCTCCGATAGCGGTGGCTACAGTGATAATGATTTTGAGAACTAGGCCCCATACGGAGCGGCGTGATGATGAATTGCTCATAAAACTACATTTTTAGTGATAAAATAATAAGAATTTAAAGGTAAGTCCTTCATTATAATGAAGGACTTACACATAGATCGCGACAAGAGATTACTCTCCCGGATCAGGAGCTTCTCCTCCGTTCCCGTCCGGGTTCGGTTCAGGCGTATTGCCCGAATCGGAACCGCCACCGGAAGCGGTAGGTTTCTGATACTCCGCCTGCTGCTTCAGCTGGCTGTCGAGCTTCAGATTGGTAGTAGACAGATTACCGGTGGCACGGGCTCTGAGGCGCATCCCGGTGATATTCTTCTCCAATGAGAACTCTTCCAGCGTTTCGGCTGCTTTGCTGCGGATACCTACACCGAAGATGGCGAGGTCGTCAATTTTCACACTCTTGCCGTCGAGCAGCAACTCCTTGATGCAATCCACCATGTCGGTGAGCACACCTTTGATGACACCACCGGAATACGGAGAATTGTGCTTCGACATGTGCTCGGCAAGTTTGCCGAGATCATACGTCTCATCGCTTACCGCACGGGCGAACCACTTACCCGCATTCACACCTTTCTTCTGCTGGTTCTGATAAATTTTGTAACGAATCATAAAATAATAAATTAAAGGGTTAAACATTGTGCCGCAGGGATTATTTTCCCTTTTGACGATACAAAGATAACACCTCGAAACTCCGGATAATCAGTAAAGTACGGTTACGGTCATGCTTTGTCTGTTATGTGCAATTATGGTCGGTTATTCAACGGAAAAGCGTTGGCTATGTAGAAAAAAATTGTTACTTTTGTGACAGTAAATCAGAAACTTATCCATCATGAAAGAATTCAAGATACGTGCGTATGGCCGTATGGAACTGGCGCAACTCTATTCCCCCGAACTAACCGGCATTGCCGCTTACCGGAAGATGAAGAAATGGATCCTGCGGTGTCCCGGACTTCTGCAACGCCTGTACGATTTAGGTTATCAACCGGAACATCGCTCTTATACACCGCTGGAAGTGCGGGTGATTGTGGATGCTTTGGGAGAGCCTTGATAGAGCAGTGCTTTACATAGGCTAAAGCATAGCTTTACGACCTCTAAAGCTATGCTTTAGGACTTATAAAGCACTGCGTCTGCCTGACGGTGGGTGTAATGCGCCTATCGGGCGCGGTGGATACGGCGGGTACAGTGGGTACACTTTTCCGGGCCTCCCTTACACACGCACACGTGCGCGCGTATAAGTTCCTTTACCGTCCACATTGACAAGCACTCCTCTTTTCGTCAATCGTTTCAACCAGGCGAGGGCGGTATTTTCTTTGACTCCCATGTTGACAGCCTGTTCCACCAACTGTGCGCGAGTAAACTCTTCACCCAACTGCTCGAAGAGGAAATCACGGTCGGCATTAGACCGGTGGCTGGTTTCTACGGCAGGAAGGAAAGACAGAATGTGCGTGGCATGACAGTAGAGAGGTTCCGCAAGTGCAAGCACAGCCTTGAAGTCCTCCGGAGTGATGGTGACGTTCCAACGGGGGATGATACCGTCACTGATGTTGTCGGTAGGAATTTCCTTGTCCGGAGTAAAGGTGGGAACAGGGGATGCCTTGAGCTGATAGGGTTTCGGATTTTCGAGGACGCGCAATACGGCTACTTCTGCCATGATGCGACATAGATTGACAGCCAGGCGGGCTACGAAACTGTACATTTCTTTGCCGTTAGCTATGCTCGAACGGGTGAACAGGTGGGAGAAGAGCGCGTCGAATTCCTCTTTTTGCTCCATCGTGAGCCGGAGTGTGTGAATCCCATGTGCTTTTATGATGTCCAGTTTCTCTTTCCATTCCAATCCCATGACGGTAAATATCTCTTCCAAATCTGTCTTGTCCTCTGTAAACTGGCTTACCCATTTCCAGATGCCATGCAGGTAGTAGTACATTTGACGGGAGAAAGAACCGTCTTCCGTCGTCGGAATAAAAGTCTTGACCTGTGACGGAGTTCCGGAAATCAGGACGGAAAGAAAGCTCTTTTTCACTTCCCGGTATTCCTGTTCCGTACGTCGGTTGTAGGACAGGCGGTCGTGGTCGAACGCTTTGCGGAGCGTGTCACTCCAATGGCCGTAATCAGAGCCTATGGCGGTGGAGAGGGTATCCGCTTCGGCTTCACAGATAAGTCCTGTCCCTTCGGAATCCATGATGTTCTGCAGGATACCCGTACCGGTGTTATTGCCGGAAATGAGAAACATCCTGTTGGCGGGCATTTGCGGAGCTTCCACCTTTGCACGCTCTTTACCCATCGCTTCGTAAGCCGCTTTCTCTTTTTTATACACTTTCATCTGTGCGGCAACTTCCGCACGAATCTGGTCGTGGAGGGGTTCTACGAGTAGCCGGATATAGGAGAGGATGCTTTTGCCGGAGGCGGAAGGAGCGATGACGAAACATTGCATACAGGGATACTGATATTTGCCGCCGTAAGAACAACGCACGTGCCGTTCCATACAGGAACCTAAAGCTGTCAATGCTCCCAACAGCATGATATCATGTTGTGCCGTAGTGTTGCCGTAATTTATGATGCGTTGCAGAAACTCCGGCCAGTCGGCTTCGGGGAAGGTGGGGAGCGGGTGCTGCGGTTCACTGCCGGGCAATAGTTCTTCTTCTCCTTCTCCTTCTCCGGAAGTTCCGTTGTTTCTTACCTTATTACGCGCGCACGTGTGTGTGGAAAAAAGGCGGGGTGCATTTACTGTACCTTTTGTACCTGCGGAGCTGTTCATAACTTCGTCTTTGCGGATGGTTACTCCTGCTGTTTCAGCGAGATGGAATACTGTGCCCAGATGCACGTCCCCGTGTTTCGTGGTGAGCGCGTTGGAGAATACCCGTTCGGCGTGTTCGCGTTGATACTTGGCGGACAACCGGCAGATGCGGTGAAAATAGTCCCGTCCGGCTTCACCGCAATCTGTCGCGATGGCAAAGGCCAGTTGTACATATTCGATGTAAGTGGGGGCAATGTCTGCCCCTGCCGTCTCGACAGCTTCGACAAGACGGTGTAAAGATTCGATTTCATCCATTTTTTTTGAGGATTGATTATAAATTATGTTAGATAGTTCTGAACAGTGCTTCCGGGTCGTGGCTCAGGAAACAGGCCCTTACCAGGTCTTTCCCCGAACCGTCTACGCCTTTGGCGGTTGCCGTGGCGGAGTTGTCCGTTTCCGGACCGTATGCCATTTCGACATATTGCATTGCTTTGTCTGTGCTTTCTGTGATATTCCGTACCTCGTCTGTCGGATGTGGCATTCCGGCGGGTATGAAGGCTTTCACACCCCGTCCGCTCGGACTGATATAGACAAGCACGGGGCGGAGGAAGGGATCGTCGAACAGGGTACGGCGCATTCCGACGGCTTCTTCATAGGAGTCGAGGTGGTCTACGTCTATCACTATCAGTCGTGAGGGGGATACGAAACACTTGCCGGAGCGACGGGTGAATGTGCCGCAGGGAGTCACGTAGGGCAGGAGTGTGGCTTTTGCCGTCCGTATGTCCGGGGTGTTGCGTACTTGCTCGGTCAGGAGCCTGAGGTTTTCGTTGCAGGTAATCATCTGGAAAACCTGTTCGACGGAGACTTCACAGAAGGGGAGAAGTGTGGCGGGAGTGACTATTCGTCCCTGTTCGTCTCTGAGAGGGGCGATGGGAGGCATGAAATAGGACATTCTGTAATTGTTTGACATATTATATTGTTGTAATGAGTTTTAATATCTACCTTTGTGGAGAAATATAAATGTGCTTTATAATATGACGTAAAATTAGTAAATACAAAATAAACCTCATCCCGACATGTCGGGATGAAAGTGAAAATAATTAACCGTATCGTTTAATATTTAACATTAAATAAGAATGAAAAAGAAAAAAGTCAGTTGTGCGGCTTTAGGAACTTGCATTGTAGAGTTGCAGGACCGTGTGAATTTGAGAAATGTGGATGTATATAAGGCGCTAAAAATCGGGCACTCCGTCTATAATGATTTAAAAAAGGGGTAGACCGCAAATCGAGTAATTACATGAAAGTGATCCTATTCTTGCTTGATCACCTCAGTAAGGAGGAAGCCGAAGCGGAGTGGGATAGAGAGAAGTTGCGGTATCTGAAGTACAGGGAGAAAAAAGAGAGGGAGAGAGGAGAACGGTGAAACGATAATGGAGGAAGTAAAGGCAGGCGGGAAAAAGTTTCCTGCCTGCCTGCTTTTTGAACGGATATTTTTTGTAGCTTTGTGAAAAATATGATTGATATGGAAGCTTTGCAAAGATTATATCCTATAGGGATACAGACTTTTTCTGAAATTCGTGAGAAGAATTACCTTTATATCGATAAGACGGAATACGTTTATCGCATGACTCATTTTGCGAAATATGTGTTTCTGAGCCGTCCTCGCCGTTTTGGTAAGTCTTTGCTTACTTCTACTTTGCATAGTTATTTCTCTGGTCGTAAGGATCTGTTTCAAGGGTTGGCTATGGAGAGGTTGGAGAAGGATTGGATAGAGTATCCGGTTCTTCATTTTGATATGAGTATGGCGAAGCATGTGGATAAGGAGCGTTTGGAGCGTTTGCTTGACTTTATGCTTTCAGACTATGAGCGGACCTTCGGCCTCGACATAACTGCCGGTGATGCTAATCTGCGATTAACCCGTCTTATCAAGTGTGCTTATGAAAAGACAGGGAAAAAGGTTGTAGTTCTTATAGATGAATATGATGCTCCTTTGCTTGATGTGGTACACGAAAAGGAAAATCTAGGCGTATTACGTAATATCATGCGTAACTTCTATAGTCCCTTGAAAGCTTGTGATCCTTATCTGAAGTATGTGTTTCTGACTG
>ENA-OOZR01000110-OOZR01000110.1-human-gut-metagenome-genome-assembly--contig:-NODE-110-length-88631-cov-9.400695_pt1 | contig 88631 bp, 62 predicted proteins | sample MGYA00241045_ERZ501406 | MGnify/ENA primary metagenome ERZ501406 (study PRJEB25962, sample SAMEA2042920) | human gut metagenome | biome: human gut; feature: human-associated habitat; material: faeces...
TAGCACCTTTTTATATTGTTATATTAACATCTATAATTTTTTATGTCAATTCTATTATCTAATTTCTAATAACTTTCTAGTCAAAATAAACTCAATCACCAAATGACACAACACAATTTCCACAAGAAAGGCAATAAGACACGGAAGATAAAACCAACTGTAATATCTATTATGTTGCAACAATACCACTTGCATTTCATAGCCAACCAAGAATAAAAAAGCTCCTACAATGATCATTGTCGCAAATCTATTTTTACTTCTCTCCTTATCCCTCCTATTTTTCCTACTCCAGATTCAATTTCTTCGTTAATATCACTTCTGTAACAATATGATAAATGATAATGATCACAATATTCTCTACAAGATAGATCCACAGATCACTATCAAATCCAAATGTGTTCTGCAGACTTGATCCCATATTATCTAAGTTTGTCATACTTGGAATTCCGATCAGTGATACAATGATCGATAACACTGCATATGCCACAAATGCAAACAAGAATCGATTGCCATTACTCAACTGTCCGATCACCATTGCTGCATATATATGGTAGATTCCACTTAGCAAGCCTACCACTGCGATCACCGCTCCATATCCAATCCATGGTCCTGCATGTACTTTGATGACCCAGTTTCCAAAATATGTTACGGTGTCCATAAGTTTTACCGGGCTTATCGCAATGATCTCTACTCCCAATAAAGAGATTACAAGTGCTGTCCCACAGCTGATGATCAATGCACTGATCACTTTGGATAAGATCAGGCTTCTTGTAGTAACTGGAAGCGTAAACATTAAATATCCTTCTTCCTGCAATAACCCATTCCAGAAGCGCTGAATCACAATGATCACATTCATTACAAAGATCGCCACGATCACTGCAACAATGACCACAAGACTAAATACGATCATCGTATTTCCAATTCCGTCAAGATTCGACCGAATACTGATTCCAAAGATCAGTCCCATCACTAAAAGTACACCCCATAATGGTGCTAAAATCTTCGCTAATGCTTTCAGATCATACTTAATTAATTTTCCTAGCATACTTCGTCCCCTCCTCTGTATACATCTGTATGAAATATCTCACGGAACAGGGCATCGATGGATTTGCCGCTTTCTTCTCTTAAGTCATCAGCTGACTTGTATGTTACAATATTTCCTTCTTTGATAAAAATAACCTCATCCATGATCTTCTCGATATCTGCGATCAGATGTGTTGAAATGATCACGGTTCCTTCCTCATTATAATTGTTTAAGATCGTATCTAAGATAAAATCCCTTGCTGCGGGATCGACTCCTGCGATCGGTTCGTCTAGCAGATAGAGTTGTGCTTTTCGGCACATTACCAAAACTAACTGGACTTTCTCTTTATTTCCTTTGGATAAGCTTTTGATCTTCGCTTCGGTGTTGATCTTTAATGTCTCACACATGCCTTCTGCTTTTTTACGGTCAAAATCTTCGTAAAAATCTTCAAAAAAATCCAGCAGATCTGCAATCTTCATCCAATCTGCAAAATACATCTTATCTGGCAGATAGCTGATGATCTTCTTGCTGTCAACACCAGGTGCTTTACCATTGACTTTAATCTCACCTGATGTTGGCTGCAATAGACCGTTTAATAACTTGATCAATGTTGTCTTTCCAGAACCATTGGGTCCTAAAAGCCCGATGATCTTTCCTCTCCCTATTGTTAAGTTGATTCCCGTTAAAGCTTCCTTCTTTCCATACCGTTTCTCTAAATCAGTTAATTCTATTAAATTCAAATCCTTCATTCTTCCTCTTCCTTTCCGATCAATGCGACTGCATCTTCCTTATTGTATCCAAGTTCCTCTAAATCCCTGATGTATTGTTTTACGATCTTGTGTGCTATATCTTTCCGACATTCTTCTATCTTCGTCACATCTTCTGTGACACAGCGCCCGCTTGTTCGGTTGGTGATCGTTAATCCATCCTGATCAAGTGCTGATAACGCTCTCTGCATCGTATTCGGATTCACCCCTGCTTCTCCTGCAAGATCCCTGACACTTGGTAGTTTCTCTCCGCTTGAATAGGTTCCTGACACAATCCTCTTGATCATCTGTTCCTTCAGTTGTGTCCAGATTGGTCTTCCATCATCTATCTTCCACCCCATAGTTCTCCTTCCTTCTTATTGTATTATTGTATTACTTCCTTAATACAATAATATTGTATGCTACTTTTTATAAAATGTCAATCCTTATTTCATTTATACTTTTGACACTCTCATCATAAATTGATAGAAAACACAAAAGACATCGCACGAATATTTGTATTTCATGCGATGTCTTTTATGACTACTATTGGTAACTATAAATAAAATAGTTCCTTTTTATTTGATCATTGTCAGGATCCGTTCTCTACATCCCAGACCAATACCATTGGCCTGTTCGATGTTTTTCTCTAGTTGGTGTTCAAAGTGACGGAAGGGAAGAAAGATGCCAATCTCGCTGCTTTGTTGTTCAAATTTGTTTTCATCCATTACACCATAATACATGAACGCTCTTGGTAATTGTTCTTCCAGTCTCATCATAAAATCCCAAACAATGCTGTAGACTTCGTTATCCTCTATCATTTCTTTTACTTCTTTAGGTAGTTTAAATAATAGCAGGATTCCAATATGTTCCCCAATCTTCATTGTGTTAATTTCATTTTTGTTCCGATAATCGTGTTTTTCACGAAATCCATAAGCAAGACAGATTTCATAATCCGGTATATCGTCCGCCTGATCTAAAATCTGCTGAAACATTTTATATTGTTTTTGTGAAATCTGTTTGTTTACGGATGTTTGTTTAATCAGCTCGCCCTCTGCATCTGTTAATCTTACAGGATTTGTTACACCTTTATCATTGAATCTCATAGGAATCAAAAACGCATTTCTTAACAGATCAAACATACTGTTTCCACAGATTTCCATCAAGAAAGCGGAAAGATCCCTATTTTGATATGCATCAAATAGTGCTTTCACAAACTGTTTTTCCGAAAGATCACGATCTCCACTGTTGGCAAACTCTTCATAAAATAACTCTCTCAATCGTTCACAGGCATCATTATTTTCCAGAATTTTTTTAAATATATGCTCTGCATTTTCTTCTCTTGGAAAAATTGTTTCCACGCTGATCATCCCTTTCTTGACTTTTTCATCAACTGTATTATACTTTAGGAAGAATGATATGTAAAATATATATATCATATCAATAACATACAAATTTTATATAACTAGGAGGTCAATCATGCCTTTTGACTATTATCGTATCTTTTATTATGTTGCAAAATATAAGAGTTTCTCTAAAGCTGCGAAATTCTTACATAATAATCAGCCAAATATCACTCGCTGCATGAATATTATGGAAAGTGAACTTGGCTGCACTTTATTTATCCGGTCACACAGGGGAATCAAACTGACACCAGAAGGGGAACAACTTTATGCACATGTAGCGATTGCAATCCAGCAGATTTCTTCTGGAAATGATGAACTAAATCGAACAAAAAATCTAAAATCTGGAACTGTTACGATCGGAGTAAGCGAAACTGCACTTCATTTATTTTTGTTGCCGAAATTAGAGAAGTTTCACAAACTTTATCCACATATTAAATTAAAAATTTCCAACCATTCCACACCACAGGCAATCAAAGCTTTGAGAAAAGGATTCGTTGATTTTAGTATTGTGACAACACCATTGTATTGCGAACATCCACTACAATCGCAACGACTTTGCTCTTTCCGTGACATTTTAATTGGCGGACCTTCTTATAGGGATATTGGTTTTTCACCGAAAAGACTACGTGATCTGCAGGATTTTCCTTTTATTTCATTAAATGAAGGAACAGCAACCAGAAATTTTTATGAGAAATATTTCTATCAGAATCAGTTAGTTTTTTCTCCGGATATGGAAACTGCTACAACGAACCAGATCTTATCTCTGGTGCAGCATGATCTTGGAATTGGTTTCTGTCCGGAAGCTCTTGCTAAGGACTATCTTGATCGTGGTGAAATTATAGAAATTCCTGTAAAGGAACATGCTAATCCACGAGACATTTGTCTCCTTACCGATTCTACCCGACCAATTGGAATTGCTGGGAAAAAATTATTAGAAATACTTATGGATTCGGAGGGGTGATATATATGGAGGAAGAATTTCATAATCATATGCGGATTCCTTGGCATGATTATACAAGAAAAAGTATTGGTCGTCCGATCACGGAAGCTTCGTTAAGTGAGAAAGCCTCGATCATCGGTCGTACTGGAATTATGCTTCTATCTTGCGGAACTGGAGCATGGAGAGTACGAAGTTCTATGAACACACTGGCTAGAGAACTTGGAATTACTTGTACTGCTGATATTGGTTTATTATCAATTGAATATACTTGTATTGATGGTGGTAACTGTTATACAGAATCCCTATGTCTGTTTAATACAGGCGTAAATACATCAAAACTTTATCGAATGGAATTGTTTGTTAACAAATTTTCCAAAAACTGCAAGAAGATGTCTGGAGATGAACTTCATACACTACTTGATCAGATTCATGAAATTCATGGATTTTACTCTCCGCCATTCCTTGGTCTGGCTGCAGCTGTTGCATGCAGTGCATTTACTTTTTTACTCGGTGGCGGACCGATTGAGATGTTTTGTGCATTCTTAGGTGCTGGTGCCGGAAATTTTCTCCGGGCAAAAATGAATCAACATCATTTAACTTTATTCCTATGCACTGCGGCAAGCGTTGCTTTGGCATGTATTGTATACACAATTGCCTTCATGGCATTGAAATCTGGATTTCATATTTCGATACACCATCAAGCTGGTTATATCTGTTCTATGTTATTCATTATTCCAGGATTTCCATTTATCACAAGTGGAATTGACCTTGCAAAATTGGATATGCGTTCCGGACTTGAACGTCTGGCTTACGCACTGATTATCATTGCTGTTGCAACTTTAGCTGCATGGATGCTTGCTTTAGTTCTTCATTTAAAACCGATGGATTTTCTTCCATTGAATTTAAGCAAGTCAGAATACCTGATATTTCGACTGATCGCAAGCTTTTTTGGAGTTTTAGGTTTCTCCGTAATGTTTAACAGTCCATTACAACTTGCTGCTACAGCAGGGATCATCGGGGCAATTGCAAATACAACTCGTCTGGAACTGGTTGATCTTGCATCATTTCCGCCAGCTGCGGCTGCATTCCTTGGAGCTTTGCTTGCTGGTCTTCTAGCATCTATGATCAAGACTTCTATTGGTTATCCTCGGATCTCACTGACTGTGCCATCAATCGTTATTATGGTTCCTGGATTGTATCTGTACCGGGCAATTTATAACATTGGCATTACTTCCATTGATGCTGGTGCATTTTGGTTTACAGAAGCCTTGCTTATTATTACGGCATTACCACTTGGATTGATCTTTGCCAGAATCATTACAGATAAGACGTTTCGACGTTGTTCTTAGAAATGGAAAAATCCCTCTTTGTGATTACTCACAAAGAGGGATTTTGATTTATTAGATTAAGATCATCTAAACAATAGGTAATTCCTATTTATCAGACATTTCTTTTAATCTGTTGTATTTAGCTTCTGCGTTTGCTTTAGCTTCTGCGAACAGTTCTTTAGCTCTTTCAGGGTTCTGACGAGATAAAGCGTTGTAACGAACTTCTCCCATGATGAAGTCTTCGTATTCTGTTGTAGGAGCTTTAGAATCTAAGTGGAATGGATTCTTTCCTTCAGCAGCTAATGCTGGGTTGAATCTGAACAGATTCCAGTATCCAGAAGTAACAGCTTTCTTTTCTTCTGTCTGAGCAATCTTCATTCCACCCTTGATACCATGGTTGATACATGGAGCGTATCCGATTACTAATGATGGTCCTGGATAAGCTTCAGCTTCAGCGATTGCTTTAACTGTCTGGTTGTAATCAGCACCCATAGCGATCTGTGCTACATATACATATCCGTAGCTCATTGCGATTGCTGCAAGGTCTTTCTTCTTAGTTCCTTTACCAGCTGCCTGGAACTGAGCGATTGCACCTAAGTTAGTAGATTTAGATGCCTGTCCACCTGTGTTAGAGTAAACTTCTGTATCGAATACGAATACGTTTACGTCTTCTCCAGATGCTAATACATGGTCAACACCACCGAATCCGATGTCGTATGCCCATCCGTCACCACCGAAGATCCACTGAGATTTCTTAGATAAGAATTCTTTCTTAGCAAGGATTTCTTTGGCAGCGTCACATCCACAAGCTTCTAATGCTGCTACTAATTTATCTGTAGCTGCTCCGTTCTTGCTTCCGTCTGCATATGTGTCTAAGTATTCAGCTGCTGCTGCTTTAACATCTGCGTTATCTGTAGATTCAGCTAATGCAACAACTTTTTCTTTTGTCTGTTCTCTTAATGTATTCTGTCCTGTGAACATACCTAAACCAAACTCTGCGTTATCTTCGAACAGTGAGTTAGCCCAAGCTGGTCCCTGTCCTTTAGCGTTTGTTGTGTATGGTGTAGCAGGTGCAGATCCACCCCAGATAGAAGAACATCCTGTTGCGTTTGCGATGTACATTCTTTCACCGAATAACTGAGTGATCAGTTTAGCGTAAGGTGTTTCACCACAACCAGCACATGCTCCTGAGAACTCAAGCAATGGCTGTCTGAACTGGCTTCCTTTAACGGAATCAGCTTTGAATTTAGCAAGTACTTCTTCTTTAGCTGGTAATTTCTGACCATAGTCATAAACTTCCTGCTGATCTCTCTGAGAATCTAATCCAGCCATTGTAAGAGCTTTTTCACCCTTCTTACCTGGACAGATGTTTACACAAGATCCGCATCCTAAACAGTCAAGAACTGTAACTGTCATAGCGAATTTGTATCCTGGCATTCCAGTCATATCAGCTGTCTTAGTAGCTGCTGGAGCTGCTGCTGCTTCTTCTTCTGTCATAGCTACTGGACGGATTGTTGCATGAGGACATACATAAGCACAGAAGTTACACTGGATACAGTTATCTGGATTCCAAGAAGGAACGTCTACTGCTACTCCACGTTTTTCAAATGCAGATGCACCTAAAGGCATATGTCCATCTACGTAAGGTACTAAATCGCTAACTTTAAGAGCGTTACCTTCCTGTCCGTTAACGTAGTTCTGTACGTTGTTGATGTAATCAACAAGAGGTTTGTTATCTCCCTTAGCTTCAACGAATAAGCTTTCTGTTTCAGCGTCAGCCCATTCAGCTGGAACTGGTACTTCAACGATAGCTTTTGCACCAGCATCGATAGCATCGTGGTTCATCTTAACGATAGCTTCACCCTTCTTGCTGTAAGAAGCTGTTGCAGCGTCTTTCATATATTTGATAGCATCTTCTTCAGGGATGATTCCTGATAATTTGAAGAATGCAGACTGTAATACAGTATTGATACGTCCACCAAGTCCGATTTCTTTACCGATCTTGATACCATCAATGATATAGAACTTAATGTTGTGTTTAGCTAAGTAAGCTTTTACCTGTCCTGGAAGATGTTCTCCAACTTCTTCTGGAGTCCAGCTGCAGTTTAACAGGAATGTTCCACCGTCTTTTAAGTCCTGAACCATGTTATATTTTGTTAAATATGGTGCACAATGGCAAGCAACAAAGTCAGCTTTGTTGATCAGGTATGTTGATTTGATTGGGTCATCTCCGAAACGTAAGTGGGACATTGTAACACCACCGGATTTCTTAGAATCATAATCAAAGTATGCCTGAGCATATTTGTCTGTATGGTCACCAATGATCTTGATAGAGTTCTTGTTAGCACCAACAGTACCGTCGGCTCCAAGTCCCCAGAATTTACAAGCTACGATGCTGTCTGGAGCTGTAACTGGAGTTTCTCCTCTTTCAAGAGATAAGTTAGTAACATCATCCACGATAGATAATGTGAATTCGTTTTTATCAACGTTTTCGAATGTAGCGATGATATCAGCTGGTGTAGTATCTTTAGAACCTAATCCATAACGTCCACCATTGATTGTGCAGCTTTCGAATTTTGTTCCTCTTAATGCGTTAACAACATCAAGGTATAATGGTTCTCTTGCTCCAGGCTCTTTAGATCTGTCTAATACGTTGATAACTTTTGCTGTATCAGGGATTGCTTCTACTAATTTCTCAGCAACGAATGGTCTGTAAAGACGAACTTTAACAACACCGACTTTTTTACCCTGTTTCATTAAGTAATCGATTGTTTCGTCGATTGTTTCACAAACAGATCCCATAGCGATGATTACGCTCTCAGCGTCTTCAGCTCCATAGTAGTTGAATAATTTATAATCTGTTCCAATCTTAGCGTTAACCTGATTCATGTAATCTTCAACGATTGCAGGGAAAGCATTATATGTTGAGTTAGCTGCTTCTCTTGCCTGGAAGAAGATGTCTGGGTTCTGAGCTGATCCACGAAGAACTGGATGTTCTGGGTTTAAGCACTCAGCTCTGAATTTGTCGATTGCTTCATAATCAACCATATCTGCAAGATCATCATAATCCCACATTTCGATTTTCTGAATTTCATGAGATGTTCTAAATCCATCGAAGAAATGTAATACAGGAACACGTCCTTTAATTGTTGCTAAATGAGCTACTGCTCCTAAGTCCATAACTTCCTGAACACTAGAGCTGCAAAGCATTGCGAAACCTGTCTGACGACATGCATAAACGTCAGAGTGGTCACCAAAGATGTTCAGTGCGTGAGATGCAAGTGCACGAGCAGATACATCAAATACGCAAGGCATCTGTTCACCAGCGATCTTATACATGTTAGGGATCATTAATAACAGACCCTGAGATGCTGTATAAGTAGTTGTTAATGCACCAGCTGCTAAAGAACCATGTACAGTTCCTGCTGCTCCTCCTTCAGACTGCATTTCAACTAATTTTACAGGATGTCCGAAAATATTTTTCTTTCCCTGTGTTGCCCACTGGTCAGTTGACTCTGCCATTGGTGAGGATGGTGTAATAGGATAAATTGCTGCAGCTTCTGTAAAAGCATATGATACGTGTGCAGCGGCTGTGTTACCATCCATGGTTTTCATTTTTCTTGCCATGTTCTCTTCCTCCTAAAAAATCTCGTGTGAATATATTCACACATTGTTAATCTCTACGTCCACCTAGCATATGGGCGTAGAAAATATCACTACAACTTTCACAAGTTGCTTAAAACATAAACAAAGCTGTATACATATAACTTTTGTATACAGCTTTATTCTACATTATTTGCACAAGTTTTTAAAGAGATTTTTATGTATTTTTAGGTATTTTTTTTTGTACGCCAAAAAAATAACAATCTTTTTGAATCCTTAGTAAAATACTCAAGATTTTGAATTCGTTGTATTTGTGCTATTTGTACTATTTTTATCTTTTGTGCTTGTGCTTTTCGCATTCTTATGTTCATCGAATGTTTTTGTGAAAACATGGGTTCCTTTTTTGCTTCCGTCAGTTCTATAATATAGGTAATCATGTTTCTTCGGATGCATCGCAGCCTTGATCGCCGTGTCTGACGGATTACAGATTGGTCCTGCTGGCAACCCTTTTATAACGTAAGTATTATACACCGTTTTCACTTTCAGATCTTTATAATAAACTTTCTTCGCATTATATAATCCATTTGTTGTGGTATACAAAACGGTCGGATCGATCTGAAGTCTCATTTTCGCTGCAAGGCGATTCTCAATGACTCCTGCGATCATCGGACGTTCTGACATATTGCTTGCTTCACGTTCGATCATTGATGCGATCGTCATGATCTCTGCCATAGAATGCTTTCCTTTATAAGACTTCGCAAGTGCTGAATATTTCTTATCGAAATTATCAAGCATCTTCTGAATCAGATCTTCTGGTTTGGAACTTTTGTAAATCTTATAAGTATCCGGATACAGATAACCTTCTAATTTGTACTTTGTTCCCTTCTTTGGGTCAATGTCTTTAATAAAATCGTTTTTATACTGATCTGTATTCTTCGCAGCCTTTATAAATTCATCTGCTTTAAAGACTCCCTGTTTCTCTAGCCGTTTTGCTATCATATCAATGGAATATCCTTCCGGGATCATGACTGTGACGACTCTTCTTGCCTCTGCAAGTTTTCTGGCCTCTTCTGCTTTCTGCTGCCTGTAAGCCATATATTTTCTTCCAGCAAATATACCTCCTGCCACAATGACCACTAGTAAAATGATGACTCCAATGACAAATGGAGCTCTGGAACGATTTCTTCTTCCACGTCTGCGCCCCCTTCTGCGCCTTCTGGAATTATGATCAAAATCTAAATATAAATCCATGATGTCCTCCCAAATTTTTATTATCGTATGATTTTAAAATCATACTGTGTTCCTATGCTATTATACTCGCATTTTGTAGAAATAAAAGCTTTTTCATTAAATTTTGTTCATATTCTTAACTTTTTTGTAATTTTTGTGAAAAAATATGCATATTTTGGATTGTAACTCTTCTGGTCAAACTGCTGTACTTTTTTTAGTATTTCCATTATAATCAAAGCATAGCCGTAAATGGCAAAAGATTATAAAATATAGAAAGGAATTTCATATTATGGCAAATCCAATTGTAACGATCACTATGGAAAATGGTGATGTAATGAAAGCAGAATTATATCCGGAGATTGCTCCGATCACTGTTGAGAACTTTGTAAATCTTGTAAAAGACGGTTTCTATGATGGTTTAACTTTCCATCGTATCATCAACGGATTTATGATCCAGGGTGGATGCCCATTAGGTACAGGAACAGGTGGGCCTGGACATACGATCAAAGGAGAGTTCAGCCAGAACGGTGTGATCAACAACTTAAAACACACTCCTGGTGTTTTATCCATGGCTCGTTCTATGATGCCTGATTCTGCCGGATCACAGTTCTTTATCATGCACAAAGCTGCTCCACATTTAGATGGACAGTACGCAGCATTTGGTAAGATCATCGAAGGAATGGATGTTGTAAATAAGATCGCTGAAGTTGCAACAGATTATTCTGACAAACCAATTGAACCACAGGTTATGAAAACTGTAACTGTTGTGGAATAATCAAATATGGTTGTAACATCAAGAGTCGGACAAGCAATCTTCTTTTCCGGCTCTTGATTTTTTATTAAAAATATAAATGAGGAAATTATACGATGAGTGAAAATAAAAAATTAATCTTTCTGGATGTCGATGCTACCTTATATAACAAAGAGCAACGAGCGGTTCCAGAATCTGCGATCAGAGCAATCCACAAAGCTCAGGAAAAAGGAAATAAGGTATTTATTAATACTGGACGTCCTCTTGTTTATTTTGAAAAGGAGATTCTTGATATTGGGGTTGATGGATATCTTTGTTCTAATGGTGTTCATCTTATTGTTGATGGCAAAACCATCTATCATAAGATCGTTCCAGAATCAGTTGTTGAGAAGATCAAACAGATTTGTGAAACCTATCATATCTATGGAACATTTGAGGGGGAAAAATGTTCTTATTTCCGTGATCATAATGTTGATTTTCATCCACACTATGGTTTTATGATCACTGCATTCGATCTGGCACCTTATATGAATCACGAATTTAGCTGGGATCATGTAAAAGATCCTGATAAAGTCATCTTATTTGGCGGTCCTGGAAGTGATATGTCTGGTTTTGTTAATGCACTTTCAACAATTTCTGATACGATGGATTATATTCGAATCGAAGATACGCAATATGAAGTTTTATTAAAAAATCACGATAAAGGTACTGGTCTTAAATACATTGCGGATTATTTCCATGCATCTACCGATGATTGCTATGCTTTTGGTGACAGTAACAATGATATTTCTATGTTTCAGGCTGCTGGTCATGGCATTGCAATGGGAAATGCTTGTGATGAACTTAAGAACATTGCAGATCATGTGACAACATCCGTCAATGATGATGGAATCTATCGCGGTTTTGAATATTATGATCTAATTTAAAAAACAATCATATTTCCTTCCCAAATCTATATTTTTTATCTTTTTGTATACATAGATCTATTGTATAATAAACTTATCTATTGTATAAGATAAGTTTTATCGGACTTGGGGAGGGGTTTTATGGTCGGACGTTTCTTTTATTATCTTCTGAATGTATTTTTTACGATTGTTCCGTTAAATATGCTTTTTCGAATATTTCCTAGTGAAAAGCGAAAATCTCGTGACGTGTATCTTGCATCCATATTTTATGCAATCTTCTTTTTATGGATGTTGCCTGTTCCTACTGCCATCGCAAGTCGTTATACGATGATCTTTATTTATCCATTTACTGCATTTAACATGTTCTTTTTTCTTGGTGGCTCAAAATCATTCAAGTTTATTTTGTTCTGCCTGTATTTTAATGTTCTGATGTTGATCGAAGCGACTTCTTCTTTGATCTTATCTTTGATCGGACTTTTATTTCCAGGACTTCATATCACTGGAATTTTTGTTGCATTTGAAGGCAATGATATTTCTATTTCATTGTTGTGTACCATTGAAATGATCGTCTATTTGATCATCTTTTCTTTTGTGATCCGTTTTATAAGCACTCACGCTTATCTTTTAAGATTATCCTTGCTTATTTCCTTATTATTGCCAATCTTATTACCGATGATCCTGAATAATATTTTTACGATCCTATCACAAAATAGCCTACCTACTTATATTTATTTAATTCCTGCACTGATCAGCTCGTTTTTGATCTTTCGATTGTTTCGTCATGGAATTCATCTATTGAAAGATTCAGAAAAAGAAAATGCCATTGAACAACATCGCCTTCTTACCGTGCAACAAGAAATTGATCATTTGCATTCTCTCGATCAAGAATATCAGAAACTCTATGTTTGGAATCATGATATGGCAAACCATCTTCTAGCCCTTTCTTTACTTTCTGAACAAGAAAAATACGATCAAGCTCTTTCTTATATGAAACAACTTCAGGAAAATGGAGGTAATATCAAATGAAATCTTAGCAAAAACATCTCTCCATCCTTATTTTTATTTTTGCTTTAATTTACTGATGGTTGCCTGCCTTCTTTCCTTTATCAGCATCATCGTCATCACTTGTAAGAATACAAAGAAATCAATCGAGCTTGATATGCTTGATTCCACACAGCAAACCATCTTAAAGCAGGAAGATGAAATGAAGTTATTACAGGAGCAGATTCTTGAAAAGCAAGCATATATTCATTCTCATATTGATCTTGCGATCAATCTTTGTGAATCTGAAAAGTATGAAGAAATGACGACTTTAATCTCTGCACTTTCTTCTCATGTAAAAAGAAATTATCCAGATACTTATTGCAAAAATATTCTTTTAAATACGCTTCTTCAGGAGAAAAAATTCCTTGCAGATCAACTTGATGTTACCTGCAACTTTAAGATTATTCTTCCAGAACATTTTGAAGAAGATTTTTCAGATTTTACGATCACAAGTATCTTTTCAAATTTACTTGATAATGCCTTGGAAAGCTGCAAACAGTATCGCGAGCATCATCCACAAAATGATTCTCTTTTTATTCATTTGTCCACAGATTACAAGACCAAGATGTTTATGATCCAAATGAAAAACTCTAAAGATCCTGACATTCCTTTTACCAGACAAAGTACAAAAGACGATTCCACTCTCCATGGGCATGGACTTTCTATCATAGAAAGTATTGCCAAGGACTATGGCGGAACTTGTCAGTGGAGTGTTGAGGATGATTCTTTTTTGTCATTAATCATGTTAAAACATACATAAAAACACTTTTATATGTAATATTCATTTTATTTCTGCATTTTGATTCGTTGTATAATAATATCTGACGAGATAAGGGAGGAGTACAATTTATGATCGCTGGGTTATTTTTTTATATTGTAAGCATTTTTAACATCATTTATCCGTTTCATATATTTTTAAAACTATTTTCTCATAAAGATTTCTCTCCTTTATTTTTCAGAGTCTTATGGTCATTTTATGCGATTTCTCTTCTCTGGATGATTTTTGTTCCAGTTGCTAAATCCGCTGTCTTTTTATCTTTCATGATTTATCCATTATGGAGCTTTCATATTTTTTTCTTTTTCACGGAAGATCTTCCTTTTCGGATCTTTTTATTTTTCATTTTTATTGTAAATATGATTTTTGTAGAGGCAGTTTCTGCTGGAATATTAGTGATCTTAAACTTTATATTTCCACAGCTTCATCTAGCTGTTTTATATGTTGCTTTGCGTGGTAACACGATTTCAATCGCTTTATGTTCTATATTTCAGATCATTTTAAATTATCTGTTCTTGCCACGCCTTTTTCACTTTATTCAGCGTTTTCGTCATTTGATCAATTTAAAATTGTTTCTTTATCTAGGGATTCCTGTTCTTTTTATGATGATCATTGGAAATCTGTTTATGTCCATACCTTCTCCATCCTTTTCTTACGGATGGTTTGTTATATTCTCAGTGATCATCTCTGCGATCATGTGGAGTATGTTTCATCAGGGTATGTCGTTGTTAAAAGAATTAGAGAAACATCATTTAAAAGAAAAACATCAACAAATGCTCTTAGAAGAAGAAATCAAGCATCTGCATCTTCTTGATGATGAATACCAAAAGCTTTATCGTTGGAACCATGATACGTCAAATCATCTTCTTGCTCTCTCTCTTTTGATCGAACAGAAGAAATATGATCAGGCTTTATCTTATATTCACACATTAAATACATCCAGAGAGGAGACGAAACTATGAAACAACATCGTAATCTGTATAGAATTGAAAAGTTTATCGTTTTTCTCTGCATTTTTACCTTCCCATTGCACGGGATCATTACCAACTATATGCGCCATAACCCTGCATTGTGGAATCATTTTTTTCGTTCGGGCTACCACATTTTTTTCTATGATCTGATGTCATTTGCAATGATTTTTGCTTTTGGCTCTTTCATGGGAATCGTATTTCATATATGCAATAGTGCAAGAAAAAGTGCTGATTTAAAAAACACTGAGATTACGCATCATACGATGTTAAAGCAACAGGAGGAACTTAAAAACTTAAAATCAACGATCCTCAAAAAGCAATATTATATTGACCACTATCTTCACATTGCCGAACAATTAGGAAATGAGCAGCGTTATGAAGAAATGTCCTCTTTAATTTCTTCTTTATCTTCCCATGTAAAGAGAAATTATCCGGATACTTTTTGCAAAAATGCTCTGCTTAATACCCTGCTTCAGGAGAAAAAGGCAATTGCCGATCGTTTGGAAATTAATTGTCAATTTCGGATTCTTTTGCCTGAATCGTTTGATTGCGTTTTTTCTGATATAACGATCACAAGCCTGTTTTCAAATCTTTTAGATAATGCGATCGAGGCCTGTGAATTATGCAATTCGGAAGAAAAGAAACCGTTCATCTCATTAACCACAAATTTTAAGGCAAATGTTTTTATGATCCATATGCAAAATAGTAAAAATCCAGAAGAAATTTTTACACATCAGACAAATAAAACGCAAAATTCTGCTCTTCATGGTCATGGTCTTTCGATCATTGAAGAAATCGTTACGCAGTATCATGGAACTTATAAATGGGTGGATGAAGGGGCGTGTTTTTCCTGCCATTTGATGCTTCAGTTTTCGGAAGAATGTCATTAATCATGTTGAAATATGCACGAAAACACGCTTATATGTAATATTCACTTTTTTCAATAATCTATATTCGTTGTATAATAATATTGTTTGCCAGTATCATGGAATGTACTGCCAAATAAATAAAAACAAAGGAGCCTTCTTATCAATGATTCATATTGCAATCTGTGAAGATGATATTACCTATCTTTGCGAACTAGAAAAAATTATCAAAGAAAATAAAAATCTTTCTGTAGAGGTACATTCTTGTTCTTCTCCAGAAGAAAGATTCAAATTATATGAGACAGGTTCCACCCCGTATGATATTGTCCTGATGGACATTGAACTCCCAGAAAAATCTGGTATCATCTTATCAAAAGAAATCCAGCAGACTCATCCTGCAACACAGATCATATTTATCACGCAATATCGTGAATATTGCAGTGATGTTTATGAAACCGAGCATGTATACTTTATTCACAAATCCGATGCGAAACAATACTTGCCTCGTGCGATCAAAAAAGCAATCTTTAATTTAGCGCAACGAAAAAACAACTATCTTACGATTTCCTGGAATCGTAGAGAACACAATATCTTACTAGATGATATCATTTATATGGAAAGAAATCTTCGGACAACAACGATTTATTGTACTTCTTCTACATATTATACTTCTGAGAAACTTACAGATCTGTTAAATCGTCTTGATCAGAATTTCGCCTGTTGTCATCGAAGTTATCTGATCAACTTAAATCAGATCACTGATTTTGAAAATAATCTTGTAACACTCGCTGGAAAACATAAAATTCCTGTCAGCCAAAAAAGAGCCGATGAAGTTAAGGGGCAATTTTTGGCGATGTTTATGAAGAGATAATTGAATAGATGTTTTTATAAAAGGAAAGAGCAGCTGATGATTTTGATTCATCTACTGCTCTTCCTTTTATTTTTCTTACTTAATCTTCACACTAATTGTTGCCTTCTTACCACTTCCATCTGTTGCCATCACTGTGATCTTCACTGTTTTTTTCTTACCTGCTTTCAGTGCTTTTACTTTTCCTGAAGAAACTGTTGCATATTTTGTATTGCTGCTTGACCATTTTAATGTTCTATTTGCCCCTGCAGATGCGCTTGTTTTTCCTTTCAGATATAACTTCTTACCAGCTTTTACTGATTTAACTCCGGAAATGTAGACTTTCTTTACGATACCTTTCTTGATATAGATCTTATATGACGCTTTCTTACCACTTCCGTCTTTGGCTGTCGCTGTGATCGTTACTGTTTTTCCACCCATTTTCTTCTTCGTTGTAACGACACCGCTGCTGCTGACTGTTGCAACTTTGGTATTGCTTGATTTCCATGTAACACCTTTATTGTATGCGTTGGATGGTGTTACAGTCGCCTTTAATGTTACTTTCTTACCAGTTGCGATCTTGTTAGATGTTGTTGTTGTGATCGTAATCTTGCTGACTTTGATATTTTCTACTGTTACGATGCAGTACATTACATTTCCGTCAGATGTTATTGCCGTAATAATTGCTTTTCCTGCAGCCTTAGCTGTTAATTTACCTGCTGCATCAACTGTTACAACTGCTCCGTTAGAAGATGTCCATTTTACTGTTCCGATTGAAGCTGTTGCATAATCTGGTAAATATGTGATCCTCAGCTGTTCTGTCTTGCCTGGATTTAACGTTACAAATGTTTTGTTTAATACAACCGCCTGTGTAGGAATCTTACCTGTTTCGTCTGTTGTGTAAACTTTGATCGTTTTTGTTGTTGTTCCAGCTTTTAATGTCAGTGTTGCCATCTGTCCTTTTGTTCCGACTTTAATCTTATCTCCTGTAATGGATACTGCTGTCGTATTAGATGAAGTGATAGTAAATGCCTCAGAGGCTGTATCATTTACAAATACACCTTTGGTAAATTCTTTTATTGACAGTTCCTGTCCTTCTTTTAAGTATACAGTATCACTTAAGAATGAAAGTCTTGTTGCTGTGCTTACTGTTGATGGCAGGAATAAGAAGTTTAACTGTGCTTTCAGATCATTTAATGCTGTAAAATCTGTAACAGCTGTTCCTCTTAAATACAGTTCTTTTAACTGTTTTAAATTTTTCACAAAACTAATGTTTGTGATGTTTTTGTTATTTTCAAGATTAATCTTTTCGCAATTGACTGCTTCTGATAATCCTGCTAAATCTGCATTTGTAAGATCTTTGGATTCTAACTCGATAGATTTTACTTTTTTAATCTCATCACTGTTAATGCTTCCATCTTTGTTCGCATCCACATCTTTTAATGCATTGTATACTGTTATACTTGTCAATGGAATAATTGTCTTTCCATCTGCATCTTGCTGTGCTACTTTGACTTCAATGTCAATAGAATCTTTATATACTTTTCCATCTCGTGTAATCGTAGCTTCTAAAGTTGTTTTTCCCGCAGCTTTTGCTTCAACAATAAATGGAATTGTAACATCTGCTGTTGCTACACTTGCTTTTGTGACAACATTTAAGATCTTATTATCTTTAGAAGTAACAGATACTACATCTCCTGATTTAACATTCATCACTTTGACTTCTTTGTTAAATGTTCCTACGCTTAGATTTGGAATATTTTTATCAATCTGTGGTGACGTTTCACTTTTTGCTGTAACTGTAACTGGAATTGTTACTGTCGCTGATGGTGTTGTTTTACTTTCAACTTTTAATTTTGTTTCTCCAGCTTCTGCAGTATCAATCGCCTCAAGACTTAATGTTTTATCCGTCTGATCTTGTATTAATTTTAATTTTGCAGCTGTTCCTGTTGCTACATCTTCAGAATATTTAACATCTGTACATCCTTTTAAAATTCCTTTTGGAAGAATTGGATCTGATGTTGTTGTACCTTTTTCTACTGTAATTTTGTTTGTCTTGATCAATGCAATTTTGTCTGCTGTAGAAACAGAAGTTCCTACAAGATTAATCTCTTTTAAATTTGTCATAGATTTTAATGCATCAATTTTCTTAATATTTATATTGTTGCTTAAATCTAATTTTTCACATCCTGTTGCATCTTTCAAATATTCTACATCTGTGTCTGTCAGATTCTTGTTAGAAAGATTGATTTCTTTCTTAGCTGCTAATTCTGCTTTTGTGATCTGACCGTTTGTTCCGCCAAGTGCTTCATATAAAGAATAGGATGTTACTGGAACCACATTGTCATCTGCTTTAGCTAGATTAAATTCAAATTCTATTGTTCCTTTGTTGATCTGCTTACTTTCAAATGTTGCTGTTACTTTGACAGTACCCTTATCCTTTAATGCGATTGGCATATATTCGATAACGTCTTTTCCTTCAGCATCTTTGACTGTTCTTTGTTCAATCTTCAATGCTGATTCATCTGCTGACTTGAGTGTTACTTTGTCAATGTTTGCCGTATCTGTTCCTTGGAATCTGTAATAATGGAAACTTCCAACTTTTACATCTTTTGATTCTGCTGCAAATGAAATCCCATTTGTAACTGTTGGTGTGGTTGCACCTTCCTGTGTCACCGTTGCCTGATTCCCCTGATCTGCTGTTGCCGCCATTACCGTAAATCCGTTGACCGGTATCATGGATATACTGAGCAGACATGCTAACAGTTTCTTTCTGCTCTTTCCATTTAAGTGGCTGAATACTTTCCATCCTTTTTGCATGAAATTCGTCCTCCTTTTCTTCATGTTTGAATCTGCATATTGCTTTGTTTATTATAACACTTTTTTGTGTAGAATGCATAAAAGAGTGATCAATTTTATCACTCTTTTAGCGCATTTTGAGATTATTTAATTTTAATCGTTACAGTTGCTTTCTTTCCACGTACTTTTTTCCGTGGAATCTTAGTCTTCTTCATAAGTGAAAGCTCCCTATTAACTTATTATCCCTATTTACAATTACTATACTTTTTTAATTATACTCCTGCATTAATCTTTATTCAATGTATTTATTCACATTTTATACACATTTTTCATGCATACAACAACAATAAAAAGACTAGGACAGTCAGTTTTGGAAGATGTATATCTATACAATCCAAAACTGACTGTCCTAGTCTTTTGTTCATTAGAGTTTTTATTTAATTATTTTTATATCTAATGCTGTGGCGCTCCATTAGGTTCCAATGTTCCTCCAACCTGTTTCTTCATTCTGAAACGGTAGAAGATGATCGTTGCTAATGTTGACACAACTAAGATTCCAACAAATACTGCAATATCCTGTCCGATCTGTCCATCCATGGATAGTGTGTGACGGAATGCGTGTACTGTATAGCTGAATGGCATATATTTGTGTAATACTGTGTAGAAGTGTGGTGCCATATCCAGTGGATATGTTCCTCCGGCTGCACCTAACTGTACGACCATGAATACTAACATGACGTAACTTCCGACACGGTTTAATAACATCTCACCAAAGCAGATCAATGACATAAATGCCATGGATGCTAAGACGGCCATTCCAAATGTTTTTCCTACGTAATGTGGTTCGAGTCCATTGATTCCCATTAAAACTGCAACCATGATCACTGCCTGTGCAATGGATACTGCTGCCATGACTGTGACTTTGCTTAACCACCACTGAAGTCCACTCTTGACTTCTTCGTTTTTCTCCATTAAAGGATACATTAATGTAAATGCCATACATGCTACGAATAATCCAACGGACATCATATATGGTGCCATTGCGTGACCGTTGTTATCAACGTGTGAATATTCTACATTCTTAGCTTTTACTGGTGCTGCAAACATTTTGTTTGTCTTCTTGGTTGCCTTAATGCTGTTAACCTGATCTGCTCCTTTTTGTAAGGAATCTTTTAATGTCTTGCTTCCACTCTGAAGTGTTCCGATTCCATTTCCAAGAGTTGTAGATCCTGCTGCTAACTGACTTGATCCACTTGCGATCTGTCCAGCTCCAGATGCTAACTGTCCGGCTCCACTGTTTAATGTATTGTTGTTAGCAACTAAGGTTGCTGTTCCTGATTTCAGTGTTTTTGTTCCTTTGTAAAGTTTTGCTGTTCCTGACTTAAATGTTGGAAGTTTTGAGCTTACCTGACCAATTCCACTATTCAGCTGAGTTGCTCCGCTATTTAATGCTTTGGAATTGTTTGTTAACGTTGTAAGTCCTGTGTTCAGACTTTCAACTCCTGCTGTGTAGTTGGCAATTCCAATCTTTAATCCGCTTGTGCTGTCGTTGATTCCAGATTCTAAGGTTGTCATTCCTGTCTGTACTTTTGTAGCACCTTCTGATAACTGAGTCAACGCCTGGATCATACCCATTGTATCCTGAGTTGTTCCCTGACGGTCTAATGTTGTTTTTACTTTATTTAAGCCTTCATACAGACCATTCATCATCGCTTTTTCGTATCCAGAAAGTGTCTGGGATGATTCTGCAAGTTGCTTAGATGATTTTGCTAAAGAACTAACATATGCTTTCACTGTTGCAAGTTGCTGTTCACTACTTGCGGACTGTGTTTTTGCTGTTGTTTTTGTATCTGCCGCTTTCTGTGCATTTGTATATGTTTCATCAACATTATTTTCAACATCAGATGCTGCGCTATCTACCTCGTCGATTTCAGCTAATAATGCTTTTTTATCTTCTTCGCTTAATTTATCAAGTACAGATGAATTTTTTAACTTGCTTACTTTGCTGTTTAAATCAGATACACTTGACTTTGCATTTGCTGCACTGCTTGCTGCCTTCTTCGCTGTTTCATTGTCTGCTGTCTGTGTTGATGTCTCTGATGCGGTTGATCCAGCAGAAAGCATTTGATTCAATTCATTTAATTTTGTATTGAATGCTTCTAATTGTGTATCGAAATCGCTTCGTTTGCTTATAATTCCATCTTTCTTCACTGCATTTTCTTTTAGCTGAATTCCAAGTCCCTTAGATGTTTCTTTTGTCTGACCCAACAGATTTTTAAGGCCTGCTGATAATGTTCCAGTTCCATCTTTTAAATCCTTACTTCCACTGGATAATTTCTCAACACCTGCATTTAATGCTTTATTATTCGCTGCAAGCTGTTTGCTTCCAGCCTGTGCTGTGCTGACTCCGTTTGTGTACTGGGAGATTCCTAATTTTAAGGATTTAGAGCCATTGGATAACTGAGTTGCTCCTGTCTGCAGAGCTGCAACTCCATTTTTCAATGTCTTTGTTCCTGATTTTAAAGATTTTGCTCCACTGTCAACTTTGGCTACACCTGCTGTATATGTTTTTAGCCCTACGGAAAGTGATTTTGCTCCATTCTGGAATGTTAATGTGCTGGATGCTAATTTCTTTAAATTCTGTTCGATCGTATCATTTCCAGCTTTCAGCTTCTTCGCTCCGCTTTCGATCTTTTTAGATCCATCTGCTGCTTTCTGGAAACCGTTTCCGGCTGTCTTGATCTGATCAAATACGGTCTTTACATAAGTTTCTGTTACTTTTTCTCTGACTGACTTCTCAATCTTCGCCATGGCACTATCATCCATCTTGGATGCTACATAGTTCGTACCTGGGTTTGTCTTGTATGTCAGTTTCATCTGTTTTGGATTCTTATCCATTAATGTTGTTGCATTCTTTGAGAAATTTTCTGGAATGGAAATGATCATATAGTATTCTCCACTCTTCAATCCTTCCTCTGCTTTCTTGTCACTTACAAAATGAAAATCCAGTGATCCTGAATCTTTCAGATTCTTTACCAGATCATCTCCTACTTGTAATGTTTTTCCCTCGTAATTTACCTTCTTATCGTGATTGACTACCGCTACTGGTAATTGATCTGCATCTCCGTATGGATCCCACATAGAACCAAGGAATACAGATGTATAAATTGCAGGAATCGTAATGATCGCGATCAAAATGATAATCATCCAGGGGTTCTTTGAAATTTTCTGCCATTCTCGTTTTAACATGATCACAGCTGCTCCTTCCTTGCATTTTTATTACTTATATAGAGGTCATACCTCTTTGAATCATTGGTTATTATATGCACTTCCTTGATAAAAGTCAATAATTTATTGAACATTGGTCATTTTTTATTTTTGTACATTCCGTTTCCTCTTTTATAGAAAAAAGCTTTCATTTACCTTTCTTTTTGGTAAATAAAAGCTTTTCTTAATTACTGAAATTTCTTCTTTTTACTTATGATAAATAATATGATCAAACTAAATAACGACACAACTGCGCCAATCTTAAGGCCTGGGGTTTCATATTTTAATGTAATATGATGATCTCCTTTGTTTAAATAGATTCCTTCAAACATTCCATTGACCTGCTCACTCTTCACTTGCTTTCCATTGTCATATGCTTTCCAACCTTTGTGATATGTTATTGGTATACAAAGTATCTCATTTTGAGATGCCTTGATATCTCCTGAAAAATGATTTCCTCCATCATATGAAATATTGGTCAGATGATCTGCTTTTTTTCTCTTTTGAATCTGTTTTATCTCTGTCTGTTGATCCACTGTAAGAATCGAAATCCGATCAATATAATAATCACTTTTCAACTTAAATTTTAATGTCAATGTATCTTCCCGATCTTTCACTGCATCTCTGCTCATCTTGACCAAATAATTTCTTTTCCCAATATCGTAACTGGAATTCTTCTCTGCATTAAATAAATGAACCTGTTTACCTCCATAAAGAAGCTGGAAGTTACTTTTGTTCATCCCAACTCCTAATACATGTCTGCTGCTTTTTCCATCCAATGCTTCTGTACTGACTCCTTGCAGATAAATATAAGAATTCGCCTTGATATATTGTTTTGGAATCTTAATCTGAATGATTTTTTCCTTTTCTTTTTCACTATGAATGCGATAATTTTCTCCAACAACATGACTTGTTACGTTCTCTGGGATTGTCATCTTCTTTAGTTTATCCGCACTCTTGCTGTCGTCTTCCAGAATCGCACTTTGAAGCAATGCTTGTTCTTTCTGTGCTGGGTTCAAAGTTTTATATGTTTGTGATGACAAATATCCATCATAAGTATATCCAAATGGAAATACATTTTTATTTTCATACAACTGCATCCCATCTTTTGATCTTAACAACCGATAATCTGATAATAATTTAGCTCCTGTTTCTTTGGTGCAGATTACATAACGAACTCCATATAAATCCATCAGACCTTGTCTCATATCAAGTTTGCGGAATTTGAACTTATACTGATAAGATTTTAATCCGAATTCCTGCATAGTCTCTGAGACATTCTTATCTGTCACACTATAATAATTCGTAATTCCCGGAATATGCGCATTTAAACTCCAGTTTGTTACCTTGTTATCCAGAGATTCTGCACGATACACACCATTTTGTATCTTATATTTATCTGGCTGTATCAACCGCATTTCTTTTCCACACAACATCTCATATGCCTGCCCGGATTTTACATAATTTGAGATTGTTTCTCCATATTTTGGAGAATACTGTACATATGAAGAAGTTCCTGCTGTTAAGATCAATACTGCATACAAAATGAAATGTTTATATTTCTCCTGTCCAAACATTTTACACTCATTAAGTACAAACAATGCAAGTACTGTAGCTGCAAGTATTGCTAATTCATATTTCCCTTTTACCATATTATCGCCTAAGGAAAGTGCGAATACTATGTAAAAAACGGCTCCTGCAAGAATTCCTGTTTTCTGGATCCTCGTCAGTACAAATAGATCTGGATAGATTTCTGTGACTGTCATTCCAACAATCAATGCCAGTATAAATGTCCATCGATTCATCGGATAAGAAAATCCATGCAAAATATAGGCGAACACTGGTGATAACAGACTGACAATACCAAGTACCACTGCTACTTTGTATGAAAACCGCTTTTTATCCCTTTTCAGGAACAGTGCAATAATTGCACAATATCCTAAAGCTGCATAGTTTAGATTTGTTCCTTTATAAATCTTCTGGAAACCCGCAAACTGTAAGAATATTTGTTTGTAATATGATTTCTTATATAAGAAAATACTAAAATAATTTACATCCGAAGTAGTTCGCGCATTTCCTGAAAATGCGATTAATACAGGCAACAAGATTACTGCAGAAAGACCAATTCCAAGCAGATACCACCCGCTAAATCTTCCAAGAGTTCTGAAAAATCCTGCTTCTTTATATTCTGGAAATCTGATCAGTGCGTAAACCACTGCCGCAACTGTCAGCATATAGAAAAAATAGAAATTACTAATCGCTGCGACCGTTACCATAAGTATAAATAAATATGGTTTTTCTTTTCTGTAAATCTTCTCGACTCCCATCAATAATAATGGAAGATAGATCATTGGATTTAGGAAAAACGGATGACGTATCGCAAATGAAAAAAATGTTCCGCTAAAAATATACACAATACTTCCTGCTAAGATTCCATTTCCATCTTTTTTCAGATAATGTCCAAATGCGATAAATGCTACTCCCGCCAGATATAGACGAAATACAAGCATAAAGTTATACAATAATTCTATATTTGACTTATTGGAAAATACATAAATCAGATTGAGTGGATCACCGATCGCATAATAATTTAATGTTCCTAGAATGTCTGCTCCAAATCCAATGCTCATATCCCACATTGGAAATCTGAAATGTCCGTGGATGATATTAAAGAAGAAATTGCGGATATATTCTCCCCAGTACATCAGCGCGTTGATGTGTTGTGATAATCCATCCTGTCCCTTTGCTCCCCATATGAATGTCACTCCATTTTTGTAGAATAGATAAAATACAATCAGACTTATAATTGCAAATAAGATCGTATATCTTGCCATAAGCTGTTTCTTTGTAGTTAATTTCATTTAAACGATTCCTCTTTCATTATTATTAATGACTTTCCTTTTCAATATAAATCGGTCGATGTTTTGTTTCCAGATATGTCTTAGATAGATACATACCAACAACTCCCATTCCTAACAATTGAATACCACTTAAAAAACTGATAATACATACTAATGACGGCCATCCGGCAACGGGATCTCCAAATACTGCAGCTCTCACGATTACAAATATCAGAAATAAAAATGCAAAAATGCATACAAACACACCCATCAATGATACTGCCATCAATGGTGCTGTTGAAAATGCCATAATTCCTTCACAGGCATAACGAAATAGCTTCCAAAAAGACCACTTCGTCTCCCCCGCGGCACGTTCTACATTCTTATATTCCAGCCATTTTGTCTCAAATCCTACCCATCCAAAGATTCCTTTTGTAAAACGGTTATATTCTGGCATTGTCAAAATAGCATCTACCATCTTTCGTTTCATCATACGAAAATCCCTTGCTCCATCTACTATATTTGAATCTGAAATCTTATTGATTAGTTTATAAAATTGCCTTGCAAAAAAAGAACGAATAACAGGTTCTCCTTCTCTTGTCACTCTTCTTGTTGCCACACTATCATAGTTTTCTTCTTCAATACATCGAATCATCTTTGGAATTAAATATGGTGGATCTTGAAGATCTACATCCATGGTAATAACATAATCACCTTTTGCACGTTCTAACCCTGCATATAAAGCAGCTTCTTTTCCAAAATTTCTGGAAAATGAAATATAATGTACTTTAGGATCCTGCTCACTTAATTTTCTCATAATCTCTAATGTACCATCTTTACTTCCATCATCCACAAAAATAATTTCAAATTCAATGTTTTCTTCTTGCTTCATAACTTTCTGCATTTCATCGTAATAGATTGGTATAACTTTTTCTTCATTAAAACATGGAACAATACAACTACATAGTTTGTTCATCTCCACTTATATACCCCCCCATTTATTTTTTAATCTTATAGCTTAATCGTTTATCAGTATATCATTATTTTTATCTTTTGTCTTTATTTATTTTTCTTCTGTTCATTTCATCCTCATTCTGTTATGATAAAAGTGCTTTTTTTATTTGAATTTTAATGGAAACGAGGAATTTTATTACATATGATACAAGATATTTATCCACATAAACTAAACAATCAATATCATCCAGATCAAAAACCAGATGCTGACAGCATTATTTTATATTTTACACAGGACGGTCTTCTTCATCGTTTATTAAAGAAAGAAGACTTAGAAGAAATGGGGCAGGAAAATCTATTTTCTCTGGATGAAATGATCTATACCGGTGATGGTAAGAAACTTGCAAGACCAACTCTTTTAAATGAGGAACATCTATTTTTATCATTCCCTAGATTGAGTGATTTTGTGAATGACACTCATGTTACAGAAGAAACTCTTACATATCTTTTCTCTGTGGATGATGACAACTACTTCTTATTAAATGAAGCTCCGGAAGAAATTCCTGAAGATTACGAATTCAATACCGTACGTGAGCTTCGCAATTTACAGATTGGTCCAAAATACCGTACATTTGCGGCGATCACTGGTTTACATCTTTATAACTGGTACCGCACAAACCGTTTCTGTGGATGCTGTGGACACAAGACCGTTCATTCTTCCACAGAACGTGCTTTAAAATGCCCATCTTGCGGTCACTTGATCTATCCAAGAATCGTGCCTGCTGTGATCGTTGGTGTTAAAAATGGTGATAAGATCCTGCTTACAAAATACCGTAAAGGATTCACTCCATTTGCATTAATTGCTGGATTTACGGAAATTGGTGAAACTTTGGAAGAAACTGTTGCACGAGAGGTCATGGAAGAAGCTGGTATTCGTGTGAAGAATATTCAATATTATAAATCTCAGCCTTGGGGTGTTGTGGATGATCTGCTGGCTGGTTTTTATTGTGAGGTAGATGGAGATACAGAGATTCATATGGATGCTTCAGAATTGAAACTTGCTGAGTGGAAATCTCGTGATGAAATTGAATTGCAACCGAATGATTTTAGCTTGACGAATGAGATGATGCGGGCGTTTAAAGAAGGGAAGTTTTAGTTTAAAGACGGAAATTATTGGTGGAATATTATAAAAAGAGATCATGTGTCCGTACAGTTGCTGACACATGATCTCTTTTTATAATATTCAAATAATTTACGTCATTCAAACCACTATACATTGTGTATGTTAGACGGTATTGGTTGATAATTTTTGTATTTATTAACCAAAGGTAAAAGGATGTCTCTTTTTCATTTAATAAAAATATTTATTTTGCTGTAGCAGTTTCTTTATGCCCACTCTTTATCTTATCATACTGTGCAAACATACCTGCAAGTAATGTTCCAGAGATTGAATGCCATACACAAGATACTGCACAGATAATTGCTGATTCTGGTGTTGATGCGAACTGGGCTGTTATTGTTGCAAGGTTTGTTGCTAATCCAGCATTCTGCATTCCAACTTCGATAGAAATTGTTCGTTTCTTTGCTGTGTTCATTCCAGTAAGTTTTCCCGCACAATATCCAAGGAAATATCCGAAACCGTTGTGTAAAAGTACTGCAACAAAGATAACGATTCCAGACTGGAAGAATTTTGATCCCTGTGATGAGATAACTCCACCAACAACACATGCAAGTCCAAGAACTGCCACACCCGGCATGACTTTCTGAACTTCTTTGAATGCTTCATTTTTTCCTAATGCGTAGTTTAATGCAAACCCGATCGCTACTGGTACGATAACCGTTTCTATGATAGATACAAACATTGGTAATCCATGAATTGTGATCTTGGCTCCGCTTGCCAGAAAGGATACCATCAGTGGTGTCATCACTGGAGAGAGGATTGTAGATACAGTTGTCATTCCAACAGAAAATGCAACATCTCCACCGCAAAGATAGGACATAATGTTTGATGATACTCCTCCAGGACAGCATCCTACAAGAATCAGTCCAAGAGCGATTCCATCTGGCAGATTCAGTAATTTTGTAATTGCAAATGCCAGGAATGGCATGATCAGATACTGAGCGATCGCACCAATACAGATATCAAATGGTCTTTGTGCAAGAATTTTGAAATCTTCTGTTGTCAGTGTCAATCCCATACTGAACATGATGACACCAATAATGATAGACTGACTCGTGAATTTATTTGCTACTGGATCCGTGAATAATTGAAAATTCACCCACCCCATCAACGATGGCAGGAAAAATGTAATGACTGCGATCGCTATGACAACGATAGATGTGTAGTCTGATAAAAATTTGCTTAGTTTTTGTAGTTGTTTCATATTATGTTACCTCCTGATATTCCTCACCGCCCTTCGCTATAAATCAAGAAAGAATCCTGCTCAGAGGACTTTTTATTTCATCGAAATTTTCTATGCAATAAAAATAATCCTCCTAAAATCAGAATGATTCCTCCTATGAATGAAAGCTCATCTGTCCGTCCACCTGTCTTTGGAAGATCCAATATAGAATCATTCGTAACATTGTACGTCAGATGATAGAAGTAATAATCATTTCCCTGTTTGATTGCTTTACTTGTATCCACATTCTGTTTATCCACCTCTGCCTGTGACATCGTCATTGGCAGTGTAACGATGATTGGTTCTTTTAACAGATTCTTTCCAACCGCTGTCTTTGTCTCTGTGATCGTATAAGTATCAGGAAGCAGTCCATCAAAAGTGACTTCTCCAGCAGAATCTGTTTTGGCCTTCGCTACTTCTGCTCCATCAGATGATGTGATCACAAATTCGATATCTCTTAATGATTTCCCCTTAGAATCTTTCTTGATAAGTTTTACAGATCCTTGGATCATCTGATTCATAAACTTCGCTCCACCTGTCAATTGTGCTTTAGCTGTCGTTCCAGTTGGTCCAATATCGAACGTCACAGTTTCTTTCTCCTGATCGATCGTTGCATTGCTGCTGTTGCTCTTAATATTGAGTAATTTGAAATACTTGATCATACCTCCTTCATTACACGTATAAGTGCCATATTCCAGATCATCAAACGTCACAGACAGTTCGATCAGATCTCCCGGATGATCTTTCATCTGTTTTTCAACCTCTGCCTTTGTGAATTTGACTTTCTTCTCATAACTGTGTTTCTTTCCATAGACATCGGTTCCAGTCAGTGTAAATATAAAAGTCGGATCCCCAACATCCATATTCAGATTACCTGGTTCCAATGCTTTTGTGATCGTAATGCTTCCTTTCGGCCCTGTACGGTCATGTGTGTTTGTGATTACTGTAAGATCCTGATCATTTTCATCCGTATCATAGGTTGGTCTGTATCCGATCTCAGATTCTCCCGTGATCAATCCTTCTTCGACTTCTTTCCATGTATAATTGACTTTTTTACCATTGACTTTCACAGGAAGTACCTTACTGGACGCTTTCCAGTTATTCTTCGCACTGAGCATCAATGTTTCTTCCACTTTACCATCAGCCAACAGATTAACTAAGACAGACTTTGGGCGTATGCCATCTTTATTCCCATGATCATTCCATACCTTTTTAACCTTTTTCTTCGTCGTATCTGGTGTATGCGTATTCGTGATCATGATATTCTTCGTTGTTGTACCATCATCATCTATTGTCTCATTTGTCTCGTAAGTATCGACATATCCTGTTTTTGCATTACCTGTCAGCTTATCATAGACTTCTTCTTTCACTTCATACTCAAATGGTTCGCCAGCTTTGTCATACTTATCGAGGCAATGATACGTTACATCATCTGACCAGTTATTTGTTTCGTCTAATGTAATAGCATTCTTGTATTTCTCACCATTTCTATATAATTGAGCTTTGATCGATATCGGCCTCAGATCATCTCCATTGTCACCATCTTCCCAAACCTTTTGTACATTGATATCGACATATTCTGGATTTTCATGGAAGTTCGTAAACGAAATCACATACATCGCATTATTCCAGTGTGTACTCGTCAAAGTATAACCTTCGGGAACATCTTCACGAAACTCCCACTTTTCACGATCATCCTTCTTGATATCCGTAAACATTGTCCAGTTATTATCTTTTGTCAGTGTATACACCTTTACTTCTTTTGTTGTCTTATGTGTTGCCTTGATCGTAACAACATCTGGACGGATCTTTGCTACATTGTCATGATCATCCCATATCTTCTTCAATGCAATATAATCCAGTTTCTGGTTGACTAAAGTATCTGAATCATGCACATATGTTGTTGTATCATTATCCGTATTATTCTCGGCTTTTACATCATGAATGAGATTTTCTTTCGTATCATTGATCACTTTACCCTTAAATGTTAATGTCTTGTCCGATTTCTCGTATCCATCTGGTGCGTAGATTTCTTCTACCTCATACATATCACTGTCTGTTCCATCCTTTGCATAGATATCGGTCGGCAATCCAATAAATTCCAGATATTCAAACTGATCATCCTGTGATGTAGTGGTGGCGATCGTATCACCCTTCTTAAAGATATTTTCTCCTTTGCTATTAACGATATCTGTTTTCGCTTTTAAGGCAAATATGGCTCCCGCCAGCTTGTTTCCGTCTTGATCAGTCTTGATCAGGTGGATGCCGTATTTTTGCAAAGTATCATTAGCTTTGACATGAATACTTGCTTTCTTTGCAACCTTTAAGGCGATATCTTCCTCTTCTGAATCCAGAACCTCTACCGTAGTCTTGATCGTTTTCTCTGGCAGATCTTTATACGATCCTTGGTTGTTAAAACTGATATTGATCTCGTATTTTCCTGATTTTTCTGCATATGTCGGTGTAAATGCCACATCTTTATCCGTCACTTCCACATCTTCTGCTCCATCGTCATCATAAAGGATTCTCCAGCTAAAGTCCTCTGCCTTGAATTTATCACCTTTTAAGAACCTGTTCTTTGGCATGGCAACGATCTTTAACGGCTGTTCCTCGATAAACTTATCTTCTTCGATCTTTAAGATCTGATCCATGACATATGTTGTCTTAAGAACTGGATTTCCATAGAACATCTGGCTGACATCTTCTACATTGGAGGTATTGAAAGATGAAAGATCGAGTGTTTTGATGGAATCCATGGCATAAAACATCTGACTCATATCCACAACTGCGGATGTATCAATATTTTTAAAATGGATCTCTGTGAGATTCCTGCAATTTTTAAACATTTTAGATGATATTGCATTCATGTAGATGACCTGTCCGGCTCTTTGACTTGAGATATAACAATCTCCATCATCGTTCCAAAGCACAATACTGCCATCTTTATTCTGAGAAACATCCGTTGTCACAGCTCCTTCTGGTGCACTCTTCCACGTGAAAGTCACAGATTCCGCATCCTTGATCTTCTGGTTCAATTTTTCGCCTTTTTCCAACACATAAATACCTGTACTTACATTATTGTCTTCATTTCCAAACGGATCTTCCTTGTCTGGTACTTTATCATCATCACGAATATCATTGATACTTCCTGCAGTTGTATCCCATGTCAGTTCTACTTCATGTTTTTCCTGATCTTTGATATAGCCTGTCGGAGACTTGATCTCTTTTATGTAATACTTTCCTAAATAGAAGTTAGTTGTTTCTTTTCCATCCATATCCTTTCTTGTAAAATGGATCTCCTTCTCTTTTGTCGTTGTCTTTTGATCGATCAGTTCGTCCTTCTTCCATACGAGCGTTCCGTCATCTTTCTTGATATTCTCATCCGCATACAGCCCATAGACTGCTCCTGCGATCTGATCGTTGTCATAGATAAAACTCTGAGAATCCTTGTCATAATCTGTTAAGATATCTCCCGTCTTACTGAACGTAATTTCTCCATAGACTGGCGTATCCATCTGTTCAAACCTGCAGCTTCCATTTCCAGCATTATCGTACGTGATCTTGATGCTTGTGGATTCCCCGCTTAACTCAAAAGATTTTTCTTCTGCGTCATCCATGTTGTAGCCTGCTGGCGCAGCAGTTTCCTTAATCGTATATTTTCCATATGGAAGATAGCACTCTGCAGTTCCATCTCCACTCGTTCCTGTAGTCAAAGTTGCCACAATATCCTGATCTTCATCATAGATTTCATAGACTGCATCATTTAACAGCTTCTTTGTCTCTGATGAACGTTTGACTAGTTCGATCCTGATCTTATTTTCATCATCTTTATACGGACCAAACGTGACTGTCTTATGGACATCAGACTTGATCAAGACCACATCTTCATCTTCCATCATTTCATGCTTTGGATCACCCTTGATCTGATGCAATGTATAAACACCGATCGCTAACGAGATTGAAGTTGCTTCTCCTTTTTCATCAGTTATCAGAGTATCGACCACTTCTCCATGCGGATCAATGATCTGAAATTCCGCCCCAGATTCCGGTACATACTTATCTTTATTTACGGACATTTGCTTTTTGATCGAAATCTTTGCGGATTTTGTATAATCGTCTTTTAAAACGAATTCATACACTTTGACTTCATCCTCGATCGATGCTTTCATTTCTGTGGAATACTGCGGTAGCGCAAGGTCATAGCCTTCGACACCTCTGGTCTGCACGACTATAAACCCTGTCTTCTTTACGAAATCTTTTAGGAGCATCGCTGCCTTTCCTTCGGAATCTGTGACTAATGTTCCAAGAATCGCATCTCTATTATCTTTTTTCAGTTTTTCAATGTAATGAAGCCTGTCCTGTGACGTTGCCAATGTCTGATCCTTGAAATCTTTCACCATAGATTCATCCAGTACAACAAACTCAGCCCCTGGTTCTGGTTTAGACTTTCCATTCTTGACCATCGTTTTTCTGACCCGGATCTTGTTTCCATTATAATAATTATCCAGCTCAAATTTTTTAAATTTCTTATCGCCATCTTTGATCGTTACATCAAAATCATCAGCAATCTTATAATTATCACTTCCTTTTGTCTGATGAACCGTGTAGATGCCAGGATCTAACTTTCCAGATTGAGCTGCACCATTTTCATCCGTGATCAATGTTTCTATGACTTTCTTTGTCGACTGATCGATGATCTGGAATTCTGCCTTATATTCTTCTTTTTTTGTATAAGTTCCAGTTTCCTTATCACTGATCCTTGTAACCTTTGTCAACATGATCCCTGCATGCTGCTTTGGATCGTTTGATTCAACCTTATAGATCATTTTAGATCCATCAATGCTTACCCATTTGTCCGGTACCATATCATATCCATCGGTCGTTTTCGTCTGATGAATACGGTAAGCTCCATAAGGAAGTAAATCTGTTTCTGCGATCCCTTTGTCATTCGTTGTGATCGTCTGTTTTAAGTTATTCTTGGAATCATAAACCTCAAAAACTGCCTGTGCTTCTGGAACATTTTCCCCGCCAAACGTCTTTACAACCTGTATCGTTCCTTCATATTGCTCTTCTTTCAGATACTGGGATGTATTTTTATCGACCGTGACTGATATATCATTACCAGATAACTTATATCCCAACGGAGCATACTTCTCATGTAAACGGTAATATCCCGGATACAGATCTGTCACTTTTGCATAACCATCCGCATCAGTTACCATCTGTGTCACAAGTGTTCCTGCTTTATAGACAACACTCTTGTTATCGGAGCCTGTGATATCATGGTCAGCATATAGCTCATAGACAGCATTCTGCAAGTTTGCTTCAACTCCTAGATCCCCTCGTTTATTCTTTACAGTTCCCTGTTTAAAGATCTCCAGATCACTCTTTTGAAATTCATTGGTATAGTTAAATGTGAATGATCTGACTCCACCCTGTTCCACTTTGCTCTGATCTGTCTGATCTGGGATCAGGTGTCCGAATGGGGATTTTGTTTCCCTGACCATCCAAGTGTGGACCGAGGCACTCTTTAAGGCTGAAATCTTCTGCTCTGCAAGTTTTTGTGCTTCCTGCATTGCCACAGCATATGCTTTTGCCGAAGAATCGTACCAGCCATTATCTGTCGCTTCTTTTTGCTGACTTTTTGAAAGATCGTTCCAATTCTTTACATAAGTCTTTTTCGTTGATGTCACACTATAACTTACCGTTCTTTGAACAGTATAAGAAGCTTCTCCATTGCCATCGGTTGTTACACTTCCTTGATAATTCCCATCCATATAGATCTGAAATACTGCTCCAGAAAGCCCTGCTCTTGTTTCCGCATCTTTCTTTTTGATCTTGATCCTTACATTATCTGGGCTGGTTCCTGACTTTGTTGCACTCGTTTTCGCTTTTTCAATATCTGGCGGTGTATGACGAAATCCGAACAAAACCTGATGAGAATCCAGTTTCTTCTTTTTCACACATTTCTTCACTGTATAATAGTAGATCGTTCCTTCTGGATCCTGATCACTGATCATTTTACAGAACTTTTTTGCATCTTTCTGCGAATAACCTCTGTCCACATTTTTTCCTGCCTGATAAACGGTATTTTGCTTATTCGCTCCATGTCCACATGCCCAGATGTATGCCTGACACAATGACAGATCTTTTGTATTCTTGCCGCTTGACCTGAAATACCAGTTTAATGCTTTTGCAATTCCCTTTTTTTCATAAGTTGCTGCATTGATTGTCTTGTATTTTAAGGTATCTCCAGAACACATGGTCTTTCCAGAGTTTAAGTAAAACACTCTGTGTCCGTCAGCTGTCATACTCCACAGACCTTCTGATGCAGGACGATCGATCTCTGAAATCTTATTATTTGATAATGCCTGGCTCATCACCAGTTTGGCTTCTCCTGTGAAAGCCTTGACGTCTCTATTCTTCAGGAACAGTGATTCTCCTGAACCACTCAGATACATTGTCATGATCATCAGGAGGGTAAGAATACTTACCGATATCTTTTTACAGATCGTCTTCATTTGTTTCAAACTTTCTTCCTCCTTTTTACTTGTAACGGTTTGTGAAATATCCTGGCTGCCCTTCCTTGTCGATCCTTCCATACTCAGAATCTACGTAGTCTCTCGAAAATCCAGTTCCATTCTGCCCTTCCAGTTCGATCGAGCCATTAAACATGCCGTCATCATGAATAATGTTGTGTGTGTCAAATGATCCATCTGTTTTCTTCCAGACAGCATACAATTCACAAGTCTGTCCAGCATCGCAGAGAGTATTGACTGCCTGTCTGTCGGTATATTTTGCTTTGATCGCATTCGGATCTTCACTCCATCCAAGGAAGGTATATCCCGGCCGTTCAAATGTATTTGCTGGCAGGATATCATCCTGTCCATATTTTAATTCCACAGTCTTTTTGCTGCCTGATGCACCATTTCCATCAAATGTTACTTCATAAGAGTTCTTGGACCAGACAGCATAAAGTCTCATACCCTCCGTGTTACTCCATGTGATCGTCTCTTCTGGAGAATACCGTGCTCTCACCGCATGTTTATCTGTATTCCATCCAACAAAGGCATAGCCTTTTTTCGTGTATCCATTCTCAGCAAAGCTGTAATTTTGATCGTACGTGGCTTTCCCATCATTCACATATCCAGAATCTTCTCCATTTCCATCATAGTTTACAGTGTATGTATTCGCTGTCCACTGGGCTGTCTCTGTATAATTACCACATACCAGCCAGCCTGTATTAGACATCCATTTTGTTCCTTCATCCAGCCATCCTTCCAAGGTATAACCTCTTCTTGATACCGTTGGAAACGAAAAATAATCTCCATCCGTAAAATTCCATGTTACATCTGCACCATCTCCACCATTTCCGTTGTAATAAATGCTGCGGCTTGGCTTTTCCAGATTCAGATTTATAGAACACCAGTCATAAGTTTTCCATCCATCTCTGTCAGCAGAGGCCACTCCAACCAATCCAGTACTGACATGGATATTTACTGATTTCCAATGTTCTTGAGTATCATGATAGGAATTTTCCCAAAATCCATCATTTCCTCCGCAATAAAGCGTTATATCCTTGCTCGGATCTGAAAATACTGGTTTATCCACCGTTACCCATTCCCAGGATCGATGCTGTTCATGGGCCGGTAACAGATACCAGACTTTGATCGTTAAAAGTGTATAGTTGTTGTTACTGTTCTTCTCTGAATATATCGTCTGTTTATTCACTGTAAGCTTATAATCTCCGCCTCCACCGGAATACGTCGTTACCGTATATGGATGTCTGGAATTATTAAATGTCCCACCGCTGACATTTTTATTTTTTTCATATTCTTCATATCTAATGTACAAAAGAATAATCTGTGAAAATCAGTGTAATCTGTGGTGAGAAAGTTTTATCTTTGTCCCTGTTATGATAGAATATATTAGAGGCGAACTTGCCGAACTAAGTCCGGCAACCGCAGTGATCGACTGTAACGGGGTGGGCTATGCCGCCAATATATCTCTGAACACCTATTCGGCCATTCAGGGAAAGAAAACCTGTAAGTTGTATATATATGAAGCCATTCGTGAGGACGCTTATGTGCTCTACGGATTTGCCGAGAAGCAGGAGAGGGAGATTTTCCTGTTGCTGATTTCCGTGTCGGGCATTGGCGGGAATACGGCGCGTATGATCCTCTCCGCCCTTTCGCCTGCCGAGCTGGTAAACGTCATCAGTACCGAGAATGCGAACTTGTTGAAGACGGTGAAGGGAATCGGGCTGAAGACTGCGCAACGGGTGATTGTCGACCTGAAAGATAAGATAAAAACAATGGGAGCGTCCGCTGCCGGTGGAAGTGCCGTTGGTGGTATGCTGCTGCAGACTGCCAACGCGGAAGTGCAGGAGGAAGCTGTGGCTGCATTGACGATGCTTGGCTTTGCTGCTGCGCCTTCGCAGAAGGTGGTGCTGGCTATCTTGAAGGAAGAGCCGGAAGCTCCGGTGGAAAAGGTTATTAAACTGGCTTTGAAACGATTATAATGATGAAGCAATCAAAGATTTATATGCGCCCGTGGCTTGAGATTCATCACCGGACGAAGAAAACGGATACGGACGAGTGGTACATGGGGTTGGCCAATGAGCTGTTGCCGTTGGTGATGACTTTCCCTTTGTATGAAGGAAACCCGGACGTAGCGGAAGACCAGCGCCGGTTGGCTCTGACGTGCGCTTTGTATCTGGAGGACTGCGTGGCGGATGCGGGAAACTGGCGGGAATTTATCCATTGGCATAAGAGGAGTTATGGTCGTTATCTGCCGTTCTATTCGTTGACGGAGGATTACTTGCCGGACGAGATTAACCGTGAGGATATCGCTTTTCTTCTGTGGACGCTCAGTTCGAAGAGCAGTGACAGTTGCCCGTTCAACGACGTGGAGAATCCGTTGGGTGAGACGTTGCTTGAGTTGGCGGACGTACTTTACGAACGTCTGGATGCGGCTTTCGAGTCGGCTCCTATCAGTGATGAGCTGGCTTCGAACTGGATGATGGACAGGAGGCTGATGGAAAAGGAACGTGAACCTCTGCCTGAGATTGTGCCGGGAGCGGCATTGCCGACGGATGTGGAACTTTTTCTGGAAGCCGGTAAAGGCGAACCGCTCATGTTCTTTGACTCGTATGATGCCCTGAAGTTTTTCTTCGTCCATTCTCTGAAATGGGAAGACGATGAAGAGACTTTGTTGCCCGAACTGGCGGAGTTTGACAACTTCGTTGTCTATGGCAATCCGAAAGGCGTGCTGGTGGCTCCGGATGTTGCCAAATACTTTGCAGCGGGGAATAATCCGTTGTATGACGCTGCGACAACGGAGGAGGAAGCATACGAGATGTTCTGTGAAGGGGGATTGTGCCCGTTCGATTTGTTGAAGTATGGCATGGAACATAACTTGTTGCCGGAGGCGCAATTCCCGTTTGAGAACGGAAAGGCATTGCTTCACGACAACTGGGACTTCGTGGCTCGCTGGTTCCTGAGAGAATTTTATGAGGGGGACTAATAGGTAGCGTTATGCCGATCAAGAAAAATAACAACCCTTTTGCCGGAAAGGCAAAGACAGGAACCGGGAAAAAGAAAGGCTCCGGTAAACGAGTGGGGAAATCAAAGCCCGGAAAGGCTAATAATCAATTGAACAGACGGGTGAAGTGACCCGTCTGTCTTTTTTATCTTAGAGTGATGGCTTTCATTGTTTATCCGTCGGTTCTTCCTGTGCTTTCCGTTCTTTCTTCTTATTGATAAATCCGATTTTCAAGTTGGCGGCTTCCTGTTCTTTCTTTATCTCCTGCATGGCGGAGAGGATTTGCGCCAATTCGTAGACATTTGCCGCAGCCTGGCGGTCGGTCGGGCTCATAGTCGTTTTATAGGAGCGGTCGCCGATAAATTCCACACGGATATTTTTGTCCTTGTTGAAGTTGATGAAGCCGATAACGTTACCGTCCTCCCCCAGTTTATAGTCCGCTTTCTCTATTTTCTCATTCATGTCGGTTGTCTCATAACTGTCTTTGGAGGCGGGAGTTTCTGCGAAGCTGCCGTCGGGAGCAATCACTTTGACCCCTACGTGATGGATGTTGCCGGAACCGCAGTAGATGGAAGTCATGCTCATCTTGCCCAGCTCGTCCACCTGAAAGCGGAGGAAAGAACGGTGCATGTTTTTTTCGACAGTCTGCGTAGGCCATAGATAATTGCCCACCTGTTGGTATTCCGCATCTTTCTCAAGGATGAATTTGTCTTTGATGGCATTAAACTCCTCAGTCTTGGCCCGGAGGGCGCTGTCCAGGTAAGCAAGCGTTTTCTGCTGCGCTTTCGTCTCTACATCCAGCATCAATGCCTGTCCCGCTTTGCGTGCCTCGAACGCTTTGGGATACAAAATCTTTATACTGTCGATCTGCGACTTGGCTTCTTCATAGTCGCCACGTTCGTAGGCCGCTTGGGCAACCATCAGTTTCTCATTGGCTTTTTTCTCGATTCCATTTCCGCAGGCAGCCAGTGCCAGTGTTCCGCAAAAGAAGATTGTTAGTTTTTTCATCACAAATTCTGTTTACTATTTGGTTATTTAGGGCAAAAGTACGAATATATCCCTTATTTTTGTAATTTTGTCCCCTCAAAACTTATAACTAAGAAGAATGATAGAGTTGACTCAAGAGGAATTGAAGCAGCATTTTAGCGAGCCCATCTTCGGGAAGATAGCCGAAACGGCTGATACGCTCGGTTTGGAGTGTTACGTCGTAGGCGGCTATGTTCGTGATATTTTTCTGCAACGTCCCTCTAAAGATATAGACGTGGTGGTGGTAGGCAGTGGGATAGCGATGGCGGAAGCGCTCGGAAAACATCTGGGACGCGGCGCTCATGTCTCTGTCTTCAAGAACTTCGGAACGGCACAGGTGAAATATAAAGGTACGGAAGTGGAATTTGTGGGGGCGCGCAGAGAGTCCTACCAACGGGATTCTCGCAAGCCGATTGTGGAGGACGGGACGTTGGAAGACGATCAGAACCGTCGTGACTTCACAATTAATGCCCTCGCCGTCTGCCTCAATAAGGGACGCTTCGGTGAACTGGTAGACCCGTTCGGAGGACTGGAGGATATGAAGGAGAAGACGATCCGCACTCCGCTCGATCCGGACATCACCTTTAGTGACGATCCGTTGCGGATGATGCGTTGTATCCGTTTTGCCACGCAGTTGGGATTTTATATTGACGATGACACGTTCGATTCTCTTTGCCGCAATAAGGACCGGATTGAAATTATATCGCGCGAGCGTATTGCCGACGAACTCAATAAGATAATTCTTTCACCGATTCCCTCGAAAGGTTTTATTGACTTGGACCGTAGCGGGCTGCTCCCGTTGATTTTTCCGGAGCTGGCTGCCTTGCAGGGGGTGGAAACCCGGAACGGGCGTTCGCATAAGGATAATTTTTATCATACGCTCGAAGTGCTGGATAATATCAGCAAAAAGACCGACAATCTTTGGTTGCGTTGGGCTGCCTTGCTGCACGACATTGCCAAACCTGTGACTAAACGTTGGGAACCGAAGGCGGGATGGACTTTCCATAATCATAATTTTATCGGTGAGAAGATGATTCCGAATATTTTCCGGAAGATGAAGTTGCCGATGAATGAGAAGATGAAGTATGTGCAGAAGATGGTCAGTCTCCATATGCGTCCTATCGTGATAGCGGATGATGTAGTGACGGATTCGGCTGTCCGCCGTCTGCTTTTTGAGGCGGGGGATGACATCGACGACCTGATGACGCTCTGTGAAGCGGACATCACTTCTAAAAATATGGAACGTAAGCAACGTTTCCTGAATAACTTTCAATTGGTGCGGCAGAAGCTGAAAGACCTGGAGGAAAAAGACCGGATTCGCAATTTCCAGCCCCCTGTGAGCGGTGAGGAGATCATGGAAACTTTCGGATTGCAACCGTGCCGGGAGGTGGGGACTCTGAAAAGTGCGATAAAGGATGCGATTCTGGATGGAGTGATCCCGAATGAATATGAAGCTGCCCGCACCTTTATGTTGGCACGGGCAAAGAAGATGGGGCTGACACCGGTTATCGGCTAGGTAATGTTACCGAGAAATGTGGATTCGGAGTATGTTGTTCAAAGATGATGGCTTTCATTTTTTTTACAATGTCCGGGTGCTGGAGGGCTATATCGTTGTCTTCGTGGATGTCCGTCTTCAAGTTATACAATGAGGGACTTCCTTTTTTTACGATTAGCTTCCAGTCGTTCATGCGCACTGCTATCTGGTCTGTCTCGTCGAATTCCCAGTACAGGAATTTATGTTGTTTTTGCTTTTTCTTTCCCAGTAATGTCGGTGCAAAAGAGATTCCGTCAAAATAGTCGGTCTCCTTCTTTTTATTGCGGTATTTCTTTTCATAATTCTTGATACCCGCCACTTCGCAGAAAGTAGGCATTAAGTCATAGAAAGCGCAGATGTGGTCGCTCACTTCACCGGCGGGCACACGTCCCGGCCAACGGGCTATGAACGGAATGCGTATACCGCCTTCGTGGCACTGGCGTTTCAATCCGCGCAACTTTCCGTCTCTACCGAAGAAAGTAGGGTCGGCTCCACCTTCCTCATGAGGACCGTTGTCGCTGGAGAAAATGACTAATGTGTTCTCGTCCAGCCCTTTCTCTTTCAGCTTTTTCAGTACTTCGCCTACATAATAATCCAGACGGGTAATCATGCCGGCGAATTGAGCGTGCGTATGGGTAACCGCATTATAACGTGACCATTTACTACCTTTGAAAATTTTATCAGGACTAAACTCCGCTTTGTATTCGTTCAGAATCGAGTCCTCCGGCTGTACAAGTTCCGCATGGGGAAGAGTGTAGGTGAATATGCCGAAGAACGGTTGCTTGCCATCTTGTCTGTTCAGCCATTCCAAAGCTTTTTGATGGATAATGTCGGCGGAATATTGAGGACGTTTCCGGTATTCGGGACCGAACATCGGATACTTGATGTTTTCGTCCATAACTATGCGTACCACTCCGGTATCACCCAATGCTTTACTGTAACGGTTTAAGAAATTAGGATAGTAGAGGTGCGCTTGAAACTGGCAGATGTAGCCGTAGTATTCGTCTATACCCCGTTTGTCGGGAGTGGAGCAGGAGCCCTCATAGCCTCCTGCCCATTTACCGAACATTCCTGTAGTATATCCGTTGTCTTTCATTATTTCCGGCAGTATGATGTGCTCCGGATCGTATGGATGTTGCCCTACTACCGCGTATTCTTTATTGTCCCCATACATCACGGTGGGAGCATTTTTCCAATATTCTTTGTTTCCCCGCACTTCGCAATGACCGCTGTGCTGTCCCGTCATGACTGAAGCTCTTGAAGGTGCGCTGACAGGGCTACCGGCATACGCCTGCGTGAAGCGCATCCCTTCATTTGCCATAGCGTCGATATGAGGGGTGCGGATAAACGGTTGACCGTAGCAGGCCAAATCTCCATATCCCATGTCATCGCAGAGAATAAATAAAATATTCGGTTGGGCGTTTCTTTGCTGCGCATGGATGGATAATGTAGGCAAAAGTAAAGCACTGCCGATGAATGAAACAGATGCGTAATTCATATTATTGGATTGTTTGAATAAGGTTTGTGTCCGGACGAGTTTAACTCAGCTCAATGATTTCTTCACGGCAGTTCGTTAGTTTTTCGATACCTTCGTTCGTCACCACCCAAGAGTTTTCTATACCTACAGGACCTACTCCCGGAAGTACGATTTTCGGTTCGAGGGCAAACACCATGTCCGGTTCGAGTTCCTGCTTCATGCGGGGGGCCAGTACGGGAGCTTCGTTGATTTCGAGGCCGATGCCGTGGCCGATAAACTTCGCTTGCTGGTTGGTTCCCATGAATTTGTCTCTGAATCCGGCTTCCGTCGCTATTTGGATGGCGGTGTCATACAGTTGCTCGCAGGAAACACCCGGACGGGCAATGGAAGCTATTTTTTCCTGAATATCCAGACAGACCTGATGTGCCGCATAAGCTTCTTCCGGCAGTTTTCCGATAGAGAACACCCGGCTCATGTCGCCCATATATCCGTTGAAGTTGCCGCCTAAATCGACCATGACGCTTTGTCCTTCTTTCAACGGAGTCTTGTTGGCTCCTCCCGGCAGGGCAGGGTCGAGACCTTGTCCGCCCAGTGCGAAGTCGTATGGAGAAGGGTATCCGGCGTTGTCTCCCGTGAGTACGCTGCCCATGAAGATTTCCATGCTGCGTCCGAACACCCGGAAAATGCCCAGGCACCCTTGCAGGCGCATCAGACGTTCTATCTCGATAGAGAATTCTATATCCGTCATTCCCGGACGGTATACGCTCGGAATCTGTTCGTAAGCTTTCGCATGGGCAATGCCCGAACGGCGTAACATTTCGATTTCAACCGGTGTCTTCACACTACGTGCCTGACGGATCAGCGGAGTGCCGTTCACCACTTCGGTCTCGGGGAAGAGACTTGCCAGACGGCAATATTCCGTGTAAGGAAGTTCGTCGCCCTCCAACATCAGCTTGGTTGGCATGGGCAATCCGTTTTCTTTCAGCAGATCGACAATCTGTTCCGGTTTGCGGATAGGGAACGAATGTTCGCCTGTGATATTGTTGGGACGTTTGAAAAACAACAATGCGGGTGAATGGAGCGGAAGATAAAGGTAACCGCTGACAACGCAGCCGTATGTATAAATCAGATTTGTATTACAAGTAATGAGCGCAGCGTCAATGCCCTGCAACGCCATCAGACTGCGAATCTTATCGCGACGGAATTTTAATTCGGGTTGTAGCATTTTTATTTAGTTATTTATTTATTTATTTATTTATTCGATAATGCTGCAAAGATAATTAATTCCCATCGAAAATAACGTTAATCTCATAAAAATAGCGCCACCCGCGTCCTGTCACAGGAGGCGAGTGGCGCAAACCACAAATACAAATACAACTAAACAAAGTCTTCTAAATGAATCTAGAAATTAAAAATTAGAAACTAAAAATTAAATAATTTGTGAATCCCAAGCCAACCAGCTCCCGTCCACCTTCTATTTTCTACCTTTTAATCTTTAATTTTTAATTATCAAATGACGCCTTGTCCCATCATTGCATGGGCTACTTTCATGAATCCGGCAATGTTGGCTCCCTTCACATAGTTAATGTATCCGTCGGGCTCCGTGCCGTATTTCACACATTGGGCATGGATGCCGTGCATGATTGCATGAAGCTTTTCATCCACTTCTGCGGCACTCCAGCTGAGGTGCATGGCGTTTTGAGACATTTCCAGCCCGGATGTGGCAACACCGCCTGCGTTGACTGCTTTACCCGGTGCGTACATCTTTTTATGCTCGATGAATAGATCGATGGCTTCCGGCGTACAGCCCATGTTGGAAATTTCTCCGACACAAAGTACGTCATTTTTTATGAGATTTTGTGCATCTTCTCCATTTAATTCATTCTGAGTTGCACAAGGAAGTGCAATATCAGCTTTTACTTCCCACGGACGCTTGCCCTCGACGAAGGTCGCACCCGGATATTTTTCCGCGTATGGAGCAACTATATCATTGCCCGAAGCCCGAAGCTCCAGCATGTAGTCTATCTTTTCGCCACTGATGCCGTCGGGATCGTAAACGTATCCGTCCGGTCCGGAGATTGTAATCACTTTAGCACCCAGTTCGGTGGCTTTCGTGGCTGCCCCCCAAGCTACGTTTCCGAACCCGGAGATTGCGACGGTCTTACCTTTTATATTAATACCTTTTGCCTGTAACATCTGGTTCACGAAATACAAACCGCCGAAACCGGTAGCTTCGGGACGAATCAGAGAACCGCCGAACTCCAGACCCTTGCCGGTGAAAGTTCCTGTAAATTCACGTGTCAGCTTCTTGTACATACCGAACATATAACCCACTTCGCGTCCGCCTACGCCGATATCACCGGCGGGAACATCCATATCCGGACCCAGATGACGCCACAGCTCCAGCATGAACGCCTGGCAGAAACGCATGATTTCAGCGTCGCTCTTGCCGCGTGGTGAGAAGTCGGAACCGCCTTTGCCGCCACCCATAGGCAGAGTGGTCAGTGCGTTCTTGAAAGTCTGTTCGAAGCCGAGAAACTTCAGGATGGAAAGATTGACGGAAGCATGGAAACGGATACCGCCTTTGTACGGGCCGATAGCGTTGTTGAATTGTACGCGGTAGCCGAGATTGGTCTGCACTTCGCCTTTATCGTCCACCCACGTCACACGGAAAGTAAAGATACGGTCGGGTTCGACCAGTCTTTCTATGATTTTGGCTTTTTCAAATTCAGGATGTTGATTGTATATATCTTCAATGGACAGAAGAACCTCTTTGACAGCTTGAAGATACTCAGATTCACCGGGATGTTTTGCCTCCAGAGAGGACATGATTTTTTGGATGTTCATGATACTATAGTTTAAAAGGTTAATTCTGATAAAATGTCAACTAACTATCTGCAAATATAGGAAAATATTTGGAATGTGATTATTTTTAAGGCGTTATTTTGATTAAATAATGATAAAATGATAGTTTGGGAGCCCAAGAAGCGCAAAGCCCCGCTACCTGTGATGTAAAAAACAGGAAACGGGGCTTCTATGTGTTTGCAAATAGAAAGCCGGTCTTTAGAATTTCGGTTTCATGCCCAGATTATACATGATGAATCCGTAAATGTCGGCTTGCTCTTCCAGTACTTTTGCCATAGGTTTGCCTGCACCGTGTCCGGCTTTGCTGTCGATGCGGATCAAGGTCGGATTGGTCCCGTCATTGTCGGCTTGCAGGGTAGCGGCAAACTTGAATGAGTGGGCGGGGACTACCCGATCGTCATGGTCGGCAGTGGTTACCAGAGTTGCCGGATATTTTGTGCCCGGTTTCAGGTTGTGCAATGGAGAGTAACCTCTGAGGTATTCGAACATCTCCTTGCTGTCTTCACTGGTGCCGTAATCGCTGGCCCAGTTCCAGCCGATGGTAAACTTGTGGTAGCGGAGCATATCCATCACACCCACTTGCGGGATGGCTACGCGGAAGAGGTCGGGACGCTGCGTCATACAGGCGCCTACCAACAGACCGCCGTTGGAACCGCCGACAATCGCTATCTTGTCTTTATCGGTGTATTTCTGGCTGATGAGATATTCAGCGGCCGAGATGAAGTCGTCGAACACGTTCTGTTTCTGCATTTTGGTTCCGGCTACGTGCCACTCCTCACCGTATTCGCTGCCGCCACGCAGGTTGACTTGGGCATAGATACCGCCGTTTTCGAGGAACGGGATACGGTTGGAGCTGAAGCCCGGATTGAGACTGATACCGAAACCTCCGTACCCGTAGAGGAATACCGGATTTTTGCCGTCTTTCTTCAAGTCCTTCTTATAAGTAAGGAACATCGGAATCTTCACACCGTCCTTGCTGGGGAAAAACACCTGTTCCGTTACGAAGTCGTCCGAGTTGAACTGCACTTTCGGGGCACGGTACAGTTCGTAGCTGTTCTTGTCCATATCATATTTATAGGTAGCGCCGGGAATGGTGAACGAGGTAAATCCGAAGAAGCATTCCTTGTCGTCCTTGTTGCCGCTGAATCCTACCGAACCGAGCGAGGGCAGTTCGATTTCCTGCAACTGCTTGCCGTCGAGGTCGTAAACGTATGCGTGATTGGAGGCGTCTTTGTCGTATGTGAGGAACAGTTTGCCACCGATCACTTCCGCGTTGGAGAGCACTGCTTCCGATTCGGGCACGAGTTCTTTCCAGTCTTCCAGTTTCGGACGGTTGATGTCCGCCACCATAATCCGGTTTTTCGGTGCGCCGTAGTTGGTGTAGATATAAATCCGGTCGCCGATTACTTCAATTGGGTAATATTGGTAATCGAGGTCGGTGGTGAGCTGGATGAAAGGAGAGGCGGGCTTTTTCAAATCCCGTATGAACAGGTTGTTCCCTCTTCCGGCTCCGGATTCGGTCAGAAATAGAATACGTTCATCCTCGCTGGTGCCGGAGGTGTAGAAACGTTTCGGATAAGCCGGATTCTGGTAAATCAGCTTGTCTTTCGATTGGGGCTCGCCGATCTTGTGGTAATAGATCTTATGATTCTCGTTCACGTTGGAGAACTCTTTTCCTTTGGTCGGAGCATCGTAAGCGCTATAATAGAATCCGTCTCCCTGCCAGGCAGCGTCGGTGAATTTGGCCCATTCGATGTGGTCTTCGAGCAACTTGCCGCTTTCGGTGTCCATCACGTAGATTTCAGACCAGTCGGAGCCGCTTCGCGAGATGGTGTACGCGGTGTATTTGCCGTCGTGTGAGAAATAAAGTCCCGTGAGGGCCACTGTGCCGTCGTCCGACAATTTGTTGGGGTCGAGGAACACGCGAGGCTCGCCGTCCAATGAATCTTGTACGTAGAACACGCTTTGATTCTGCAAACCATCGTTCTTGCTGAAATAATATTTGCCGTGTTTCTTGACAGGAGCGCTGATCTTCTCGTAATCAGCCAGTTCCGTCAGTCGTTTCAAGAGATTCTCCCGGAAAGGTATTTGGCTCAGATACTCGTTTGTCACTTTGTTCTGCGCTTCTACCCAAGCGGTGGTAGCTGCGCTGGTATCATTTTCCAACCATCTGTAAGGGTCGGGAACTTGCGTACCGAAGTACACGTCTACAGTGTCTACTTTTGCCGTCTCGGGGTAGACCGGCTTTTTTTGTTGGGGAGCGCATGACATTACCATGATTCCACTCATTAATAAAGTTACTTTTTTCATGTGAATAAAAAGTCTTTTTGAATAAACTTATTGGTACAAAACTACAAAATAATAAGAGATAAACAAGTAAACTTTATAAAGAAGATGATGGAAAATGAGATTTAAAGAATTAACTTTGCAAAATGTGATTTTGAAACAAGACGATTTGGTATAAGAAAGGAGAATAATTCTATGCTTAGTAAATATAAATTAAACCAGCTTTACTTCAAAGATACCCAGTTCGCCAATTTGATGACCCGGCGAATTTTCAACGTGCTGCTGATAGCCAACCCGTATGACGCTTTCATGCTCGAAGATGACGGACGTATCGATGAGAAGATTTTTAATGAATATACTTCGCTCTCTCTGCGTTATCCGCCCCGTTTCTCGCAGGTGTCTACCGAAGAGGAGGCATTGGCGCAGTTGGAAAGTATGTCATTCGACTTGGTGATTTGTATGCCGAGCACGGGAGATAATGACAGTTTCGACATCGGACGGCATATCAAGGAGAAATATGAACACATTCCTATCGTCATTCTGACTCCTTTCAGTCACGGTATTACCAAACGGATTATCAATGAGGATCTGAGTGCTTTCGAGTACGTTTTCTGCTGGCTGGGCAATACCGATTTGCTGGTTTCTATCATTAAGCTGATGGAGGACAAGATGAATCTGGAGCATGACGTGCAGGAGGTAGGAGTACAGTTGATACTTGTTGTGGAAGACGGCATTCGCTTCTATTCTTCCATTCTCCCCAATCTGTATAAGTTCGTGTTGAAGCAGAGTCAGGAGTTCTCTACGGAGGCTCTGAATGCGCACCAGCGTACGCTTCGTATGCGCGGGCGGCCTAAAATCGTGTTGGCGCGTACGTATCAGGAGGCAATGAATATTTATCGTAAGTATCAGAATAATATATTGGGGGTGATCACGGATGTACGTTTCCCGAAGGTGGAGCGGGGAGAGAAAGACGGTCTGGCGGGTATCAAGCTATGTGCCGAGATACGTAAGAATGATCCGTTCGTACCCTTGATTATCCAGTCTTCCGAGTCGGAGAATGCTTCCTATGCGGCAAAGTACGGAGCCAGCTTTATTGACAAGAATTCCAAGAAGATGGATGTAGACCTGCGCCGTATTGTTTCCGATAACTTCGGTTTCGGTGATTTTGTTTTCCGTAATCCGGAGACGGGGGAGGAGATTGCCCGTGTACGGAATCTGAAAGAGTTGCAGAATATTCTGTTTGCCGTTCCTGCGGAATCATTCTTATATCACATTAGCCGTAATCATGTGTCCCGCTGGCTTTATTCGCGGGCTATGTTTCCCGTGGCGGAGTTCTTGAAACCGATAACATGGAGCAGTCTTCAGGATGTGGACGCCCATCGCCGCATCATTTTTGAGGCGATCGTAAAATATCGCAAGATGAAGAATCAGGGAGTCGTTGCCGTCTTTAAACGGGACCGTTTCGACCGTTATTCCAATTTTGCCCGTATCGGTGACGGTTCGCTCGGAGGTAAAGGGCGCGGACTGGCTTTCATAGATAACATGGTGAAGCGTCATCCGGAGTTTGATGAGTTTGAGAATGCACGGGTAGCCATTCCCAAGACGGTGGTGCTTTGTACGGATGTGTTCGATGAGTTTATGGACACTAATAATCTGTATCAGATTGCCCTTTCGGATGCGGATGATGATTTGATTCTGAGGTATTTCCTGAAAGCGAAGTTGCCGGACCGGTTGGTGGAAGACTTCTTTACTTTCTTTGATGTGGTGAAGTCACCGATTGCCATCCGTTCTTCGTCTCTGTTGGAAGACTCCCATTATCAGCCGTTTGCGGGGATTTACAATACGTATATGATTCCTTATCTGGACGATCGCTATGAGATGCTGCGTATGCTTTCCGATGCCATCAAGGGAGTGTATGCTTCGGTATACTTCCGTGACAGCAAGGCTTATATGCAAGCTACGTCGAACGTGATAGACCAGGAAAAGATGGCTGTTATTTTGCAGGAAGTCGTTGGTAATCAATACGGAGAACGTTATTATCCTTCCATGTCCGGTGTGGCACGCTCGCTCAATTATTATCCGCTGGGTGATGAAAAGGCGGAGGAAGGAACGGTGAATCTGGCTCTTGGATTGGGAAAATATATTGTGGATGGCGGTATGACGCTTCGTTTTTCTCCTTATCATCCCAATCAGGTGTTACAGACCAGCGAGATGGAAATAGCTTTGAAAGAGACTCAGACCCGTTTCTATGCGTTGGACTTGAAGAATGCAGGGCATGACTTTTCGATCGATGACGGCTTTAATCTGTTGAAACTTCATGTGAAAGAGGCGGAAAATGACGGTGCTTTGCAGTATATCGCTTCTACATACGACCCGTACGACCAGATAATCCGGGATGGCTTGTATCCGGGAGGACGCAAGGTGATCACGTTTGCTAATATCCTGCAACATGATGTTTTCCCGTTGGCTCGTATCTTACAGTTGGTTTTGAAATACGGGGAACAGGAGATGCGTCGTCCGGTTGAGATTGAGTTTGCGGCAACGTTAAGTCGTGATCAGGATAAGACGGGTACTTTCTATCTTTTGCAGATCCGTCCGATTGTGGATAGCAAGGAGATGCTGGATGAGGATTTGAACGATATACCGGATGATGAGGTGATTCTTCGCTCGTATAATTCGCTGGGACATGGCATTATGAACGAGATTCAGGATGTTGTCTATGTGAAGACGGACGGCTACAGTGCTTCCAATAATCAGGCTATTGCTTGGGAGATAGAAAAGATCAATCAGCAGTTCTTGAACGAGGGGAAGAACTATGTGCTTGTCGGTCCCGGACGTTGGGGAAGCAGCGACACGTGGCTGGGTATTCCGGTGAAGTGGCCGCACATCTCGGCAGCCCGTGTGATAGTGGAGGCGGGACTGACTAATTACCGCGTTGATCCCAGCCAGGGTACGCATTTCTTCCAGAATCTTACCTCGTTCGGAGTGGGTTACTTCACGATCAATGCCTTTATGAATGATGGTGTCTACAACCAAGAGTTCCTCAATGCGCAACCGGCTGTGGAAGAAACGAAGTTCCTCCGCCATGTCCGCTTTGAAAAAACGATAGTAGTCAAGATGGATGGAAAGAAGAAACTTGGGGTGGTGCTGATGCCGGGAGTATAGAACCCTGCATCTCTCATGCTTTCTCGATTTATCTCTCATAATATCCCGGAGCAGGGATATAGATTGTTGTGTAGGTTTCACTGACTTTTTTCATTGTGTTTTCTGTCTCTAATTTAATAGTGGTTTATATGTCAGTTTACTTATGTTGTTGGCATATTTAGCCTTTGTTTTTGGATTATTTTACCAACATCATAACCTTCCACTCTAGTGAACAGTTTTGTGTACTTTAGTGCACGGAACTGTTCACATTAGTGCACAGAACTATCTACTATAGTGGAACGGTTGTGATATCTTGTAGAAAATATGATGTTATATACTGAAAAACAATAGATTAAACGGTAGTCTTTATATAAAATCCCATTAGTTGTTTTGCAAAATACGGCTTACAATGAGAGGTGTAGGGCGAAAGTATGAGAGATGTACAATAAAAAAGATCTCTCATAATGTAATGGCTTGGTAATATGATATTTATATTGCTTTTATGAGAGATATGAGAGATGAAAAATACTTTTCTAATATGAACCGGTGCATTGTTTCTATGAAATATTTGCAGTACATTTTTCTTTTCCTAGAATCGATCGTGTTGGTTTGGATGAATTTTTAATCTCCTTTTATCTGAATAAGTAGGTTCTTATTTGAAACATGAGATGGAAACGTTCTGTTTTTCATCTAAAAAACGGAAATCTTTTGTTGTATGCTTAAAATTATGGTCTTTTTTTTAGGTCAAGCAAACAAATTGTGTCCTCATTTTCAGATTTCGGGATAAATCTTTCTTTGGATACTTTATTATAAAGAAAGAAAACTGTACTTTTGCGCAAAGTTTTAGAGAGGAAGAGTACAAAAGAAGATGTCACAAGGAGAAATAGATATATTTATTCCGGGCTAATTTAGAGATATAAACCAATATGAGAAAAGTTTTTAGAGTATTGTTGTTGATGGCAATAGTACTGTCTGCTTGTGAAAGCGAACAAAAGCGATCCAATATGGCAACAGGTATGCTTGCTTTGAATCTGGCTACTAGTCAGGATGTCATTGACGCTACTACTACACGTGCTGAGGCCGGTGATAGTGGAGAAGAGAATACAGAGGAAGATGATTTAGTACCTGATGTTGGAGACTTTACGATTGCTTTGATGGATGGAAATGTCGTTAAAACTTCGTGGGATAAGTTTAGCGAGTTTCCTAAGTATGCTGTTGTTCCGGTGGGGACTTATACATTGAAAGCGTATTGCGGTAATCCGGAAAAAGAGGGTTTTGAATCTCCTTATTATGAGGGAACGCAAGAAATTACGGTGGAAGATGATGAGACTGTTGAAGCTAGTATCACCTGCTATTTGACGAATGTGAAACTGTCTGTGGAATACACAGATGCATTTAAAAAGTACTTTTCTGATTATTCTACTGTCATACAGTCTGATGGCGGAAATTCTATTACTTTTGTTAAAGATGAAGTGCGTGCGGCTTATGTGAAGCCGGGTGTTATTACTATATATGCCAATGTCGTGAATCAGAACGGGCAGACTGCCAAGTGGGAAGTTGGGGAAATTGATGAGGCAAAGCCTCGTGAGTTTTATCATATAAAATTGGATGTGGATGCGGGGAGCGCTACATTAAAGATTTCATTTGACAAAACTACTGTGGAGAAGCCGGTGGAAATAGATGTCTCTGATGAAGCATTGAACATACAACCTCCATTTTTTACTCGTTCCGGATATGAATCCGGTGTGGTGCAGGATGTGAAAGAGGGTAGTACGATTTCTCCTCTTTCTATGCTTGTTACCGCACGTAATGGGATTAAAAAGTGTGTGTTGACTACGGTGTCGCCTTCTTTACTTGCACAAGGTTGGCCGACTTCTGTAGATTTGGTCAATCTCACCGGAGAAACATTAGAGAAATTGAAATCATTAGGCTTGTCCATGCGGGGATTGAGTACTAATGTGGAAAAGATGGCTACGTTGGATTTTGCTGAGGTAATACCCTATTTATTGAGTGATGATGGTGAAGTCTCTTTTTCTCTTGTGGTGACTGATAAGGCAGGAAGAGTCAATGCTGTTGATGAAGTCATAAAGGTGAACGTGCAGGATAATCAGTTTGCAGTAGGGACTGTGGATAATGTAAATGTCGGACTTCAAGCAATTACTATTCCTGTTACGTTGGATGGAGATATTTCCAGAGTTAAGTTCCAATATCTAAAGGATGAAGTCTTAACGGATATAGCTGTCTCTGGTGTACTTACAGACGGTATTCAACATCAAGTAACATTAGCTTTACCTTTTATAACGTCGCATAACTTCCTGGTTTATGTGACTTGCGGTGTGCGTACTTTATCTGTTTCTGTTGGAGTCAATCCTCCTGTATTTGGTCTGGAAGCTTCTGAAGGGGATGTATGGGCAACAAAAGCTACTATACATGTTGTTGGGAAAGATAAGGAGTATATGAAAACTCAACCGATTGTTATTGAGTATATTAAGTCTTCGGAGTATGAGACTGGAACATGGGTGATACCTACTCAAACAAAAGATGGTGATGTCATTGAAATAACGGGATTGCCTGAAGATCCTCTAAATACTAATAAATATACATTGAGAGCTGTATCGGGAGATGTGAAAGCGGAAAATGAGTTGGAGATAACGACGGAAGTCGCTGCAGACGTTGATAATGCTGATTTTGAAGACTGGCATTATACAACGGAACAACGTAAATTCCTGTTAGAATCATTGATAAAAAAATATACTTGTTATCGTTATTTCCCATCTTTAAAGAATGCGCAAGATGTATGGTGGGCTACAAACAACGCTTGTTCGATGCAGGCGAATTCATGGGGAGCAGACCGGGCTACTTCTTGTTCATCTGTGAGTTATGTTTATAATACGGATGGTACAAAGGCTGCTGAATTACGATCTACTTCTGGTGGGGGGTATGCACATTCCAGCAGTGTAATGGTTGATGATGGAATTTTTCCGGGAATGCTATTTATAGGAGCTTATGATTGGAATGGAAGTTCGGGAACTGTGTCTGGTGGGCATACTTTCACCTCCCGTCCTTTGAGTCTTACTTTCCAATATAAATATACCCCTTTTGATACAGATGAGTTTAAGGCTTATATTGAAATCCAAAATCGCGCAGAAGGAGAAATGAAGATTTTAGCTTCAGGTACGTTGACGAAATCACAAAATACGCCTGATACTGAGTATCAAAATGGTATAATACATTTGAGTTATAATGAGGACTATAAAAGTTTGAAAGCAACACATATTTATATACATTTTTGGTCATCCACAGCAAATCCTCCTAAGGCTCAAAAAAATGCTAAGGTAGATTTAGCAGATGCGGAAAGTGGTTGGAATGCTCACATTGGAAGCCGTTTGATAATTGATAATTTGAAACTTGGATATTAAAACAACGAAATATGAAAAAGGTAATATACATACTGTTTTTCGCATTGGCGGTAATTCTTTCTTTTACAGCTTGCGATCGTGAGAAGATGGATAATGATACAGTAGAATTGGGTGAGGGTTCTGTGAATCTGGCTTCCTTGAAAGGCTTGTCGGTTGAGGTTTCCTCTTCTACTCCTATCACTCGTGCGTCCGAAGTAAATACGGATAATTATTTGATTCGTATTTACGATGCGGAACAAAATCTGGTACGTGAATGGAAATATAGCGAGTTGCCTGAGATATTTACTCTTAGAGTAGGGAGCTATACAGTACAAGCTTTGTCACACGAGGTGCAACCGGCAGAGTTTGAAGTTCCTTTTTATTATGCCGAAGAATCTTTCACTATTGAGGCTAATAAAGTAAAAGACTTGGAACCATTGGTATGTAAGTTGAATAATATCAAGGTGTCTGTGACATACGATGATAAGTTGAAAGAAGTGATGGGCGAGGATGTGAAAACCACTGTTACTGTGGGAGACGCTTCTTTAGCATTTGCGTATGACGAAACCAGAAATGGATATTTCAAGTCGAATGTAGATGGCAATAATATTATGAAAGCGGTGATGACCGGAACTATTGATGGGGTGGCAAGGGAAGTGCCTTATCCGATTAAGAATGTAAAGCCTGGCCAACATCGTCTCATAAAATTCTATTTGAAGTATGTCAATGATGATGGCTATATTGAGGGAGGATTCACTAAACTCAAACTGGTGATCGTTGCAACGTGTACAGTAATAGAGAAAGGATTTACAAATAGAGAGGAAGAAGAAACGATAATAGATCCGAATCCACCTACGCCTAGCGGAAAAGTGCCGACTATTGTGGGAGACGGGTTCGATATCGATGAGAGTTTGGATGTGCCTATCAAGAGAGATGAAGGTGGAAATCTGATTGGTATTACGGTGGTTGTAAACATTGAAGCGGAGAATGGATTCTCGAATCTGAAAGTGAAGATTGATTCGGAAACATTGACTCCGGAGCTATTGGAGGAAGTTGGACTGGCTTCTGAATTTGATTTGGCCTATCCGGGAGATTTGAGAACGGGATTGGAATCATTAGGCTTTCCTGTAGGTGACCAGGTTTTGGGCAAAACGACTTTGAAGTTTGATATTACTAAATTCACGCCACTACTTGGCAGTTATGGTCCGGCTACTCACAAATTTATTATTACGGCTATCGACCAGTCCGGAAATAGTGTAGAGAAAACATTAACATTGATTTCGGTAGCGGAAGGAGAATAAGGATGAGGAACGCTTACTATATATTGGTGTTTCTGACGTATGTGCTGTTAAATGGATGTACGGAAACAGAACGTTTGGACGGAGAGGGAATACTACGTATGAAAGTCAACGTGGATTCGTCCATTAAAGTAGTAACTTCGCGCACTGTGACCGATGATGAACAGGCGGAGTTGGAAAAGAATTGTGAGGTTCGCCTTTATAATGGCAAGGGGCTGATTCGTTATTATAAAGGACTTTCTGAAGTACCCGAAGAGCTACAATTGAAGTCAGGAGCCTATAATGTTAAGGTTACCGCAGGAGATTCGGTCTCTGCTTCTTTTGATAAAACTTATTATAAAGGGATGGCTCCGTTCGAGATAACGAATGGAACTGTGACGGAGCAGAATGTGAAATGCAGTATTGCCAATGTATTGTCTACAGTAAGTTTCAGTGATAATGTGAACGAATTATTTAAGAATTATACGATGACCGTATACACAAAGTTCGGTTCATTGGACTTTACGCAGGAGAATGTCGGCGCTATAGGTTATTATATGTTGTCTGAGGGGGACAGTTCGTTGAAGTGGAAGTTTACCGGAGTGTTGCAGAATGAAAAAGTATTTGAGAAAGAAGGTGAAGTTTTGGCAGAATCAGCTACGCACTATACTTTCAAGCTGAATTTTGTGGATGATATTGAAGATGGCGGTGCTAGTTTGCAAGTGACTGTGGACGAGACTCCTTTGGAGACGATAGAAGATGAGGTGGAGGTTAAGCAACGTCCGTCTTTTAGAGGAGTAGGCTTTGATTTTGGTACACCTTATATATATGCTTTGAATGCGGCTAGTGAACTCTCTTTTAAAATAGCGGTCACTTCAGCTTTAACGGAGGCTACTCTTGCCTGTGATAAACTGACCGAATGGGGATTTTCGGGTAATACGCTTCAATTGGCTAATCTTGGTGAAGATGAAATATCTGCTTTAGCCGCTAATGGACTGCAGATTGTTTCTGCTTTTGATGAGACTACAAAAGCTGGGGTGTTGACATTGACATTGACATCTTCTTTGGTTGGAAAGATGACAACCGCAGAAGCTTCCTATGCTTTTACTTTGAGTGCGATTGATGCGGAAGGGTTGAGCAATACCGGGATTTTGTCAATCGTTGTTTCTAACGCTTCTGTTCTAACAAAGGATGTAGTAGTGGGAGACGTATGGAGTTCAAGAGCCGAATTGAGAGGAGAAATCATACATGAGACAACGGAACCCTTGAGCTTTAATTACCGGAAGAAAGGCGAAAGTAATTGGACTAATGTAGAGGCGGTAAAAGGGGAAGATGGAGTAACTTTTACAGCAAAACTTACTGGATTGGAAGACGGTACAGAGTATCAGTATCAAGCATTGGCCGGTAATATTCCTTCGGCTGTGGTTTGCTCGTTTACAACGGAAGAAGCTGCGCAGTTGCCAAATAGTAGTTTTGAAAACTGGTCGACAGATGGAAAAGTGCTCTTGATCTATGATAGGAACAATGAAGCTATGTTTTGGGATAGTGGTAATCATGGGTCTGCAAAAGTAGGTGTAAATGTTACGACTAATAGTACAGATTTTTATGTTAAAGGAACTCAGTCGATAAAATTGAGTTCGACATCGGTTGGACTACCACCTCTTTATGAAAAGTTTGCAGCAGGAAATTTGTTTGCAGGAGAATATTTGTATACAGATGGTACTGATGGAGTGTTAGGTTTTGGACGTGATTTCTTTTCCCGCCCTAAGGCTTTGCATGGTTATGTTCGTTATATCTCGGGTAAAGTCGATAATGGGGATAAGATAGCTATTGGCTCTCAGGATCAGGGAATTATTTATGTAGCTTTATCAGATAAAGAAAAGGAAACAGAACCTAAAACAGGAAAGTCTTATCCTTATATTATAAGAACGAAATCGGAAGAACTGTTTGATCCTTCAGACAAGAATATTATAACTTATGGAGAAAAAGTCTTTATGGCTTCAACCGGAGGAAACGGATTGATAGAGTTTACAATAGAATTGGAGTATTCATCAGAAAATAGACTTCGTAAACCTACTAGTATTGTTGTGGTCGCTTCTTCCAGTCGGTATGGTGATTTCTTTGCTGGAAGTACAGGCAGTACGATGTGGTTGGATGATTTGGAATTGATTTACGAATAAAACAAAATACGTGAAAAAAACAGCTTTTATCTTGTCACTTGTGTTCTTAGGCATATTCAGTGTTCGGGCGCAAGATTTCAAAAGAGATATTAAATTGGGAACCTTTATACCTAAGGGACAGTGGATTGTAGGTAGCTCAGTTTCATATTCGGAACATAATGAGCAGAACTATCAGTTTTTGGTACTTGATGGATTTAATTCTGATGGCTATACTTTTAAAGTCAGTCCGATGGTCTGTTATGCGTTTAAAGATAATATGGCTGCCGGAGGGCGTTTTGCCTATGGACGGACATTAACAAAGTTGGATGGATTGTCTATCAATTTGGATGAAGAAAATCAGTTTGACGTAGACGATCTTTATCAGTTGAAACATTCGTATTCAGTAATGGCTGTACTCCGTAATTATGTGACATTGGGAAGTAGCAAACGTTTTGCACTCTTTAGTGAGACACAATTGGGAATGGGGGGAAGCCAGTCGAAAGTAGTAAATAAGGGAGGTGATTCCGTTACCGGAACCTATTCTACAACTACAGATTTCAGCATTGGTGTAGCTCCCGGTATTGTAGCTTTTATTAATAACTATACGGCGGTAGAAGTTAGTATTGGTGTGCTTGGGTTGAACTTTAGTAAGGTGAAACAAACTACAGATCAAGTCTATGTTGGTGAACGGTCGTCTAGTAGCGCTAATTTTAAAATTAATTTGTTTTCTATCGGCTTGGGAATTGCCTTTTATTTATAAATGAAAATGTACAAAGTATTATATATATGTATATTGGGCTTGTTGGCCGGGATACCGGGTATACAGGCACAGCAACGCGATACTCTCCGTACGATGGATGGAAGGGATTCTTTAATTGTTGAAAGGGTTATTGTTCGTGATACTGTTTTTCTTCTGAAGGAGGAATACGAAGAACAGCTGGATTCAACAGATATTATTCATACGAGAGCTATCGGACGTTTTGATCGCGGAATCAAAAATTACCGTTTCATTCCGAAAGGTAAATGGATTGGAGGTTTGACTTTCTCGTATGTCAATTTTGATAGTGACGACAGTCGGTTATTGTTTTCTATTCTGAAAGATTTTGATTGTAACTTCCGTACCTTTTCCGTCAAGCCTTTCTGGGGCTATGCAATTCGGGACAATTTGGTAGTAGGTATGAAGTTGGGATATAACCATACAATTGCTCAATTGGATAATGTTTCCCTTGCAGTTGAAGATTTGGATGTTTCTTTGAAAGATATGCGTTATGCGGAAGATACCTATTCGGCTGCAGTCTTTCACCGTTCTTATGTCGGCTTGGATCACGGTAAGCGTTTCGGTTTATTTAATGAAACTACTCTTTCTTATAATAGAGGTACATCTAGTTTTTCTCGTGGAACGGGAGATAATTTGAAACGAACGGAAACGACGTTAAATGAACTTCATTTGGGGATAAATCCGGGTTTGGCGGTGTTTGTTATGCAGAATGTATGCGCTGAAGTCTCATTCGGAGTTGTCGGATTTAAGTACCGGGTAGAGAAGCAGAAGAATAATTTGGGAGAAACTGGTAAACGGAGGAGTAGTGGCGCTAACTTCAAGATTAATCTGTTTAATATTAACATTGGTATTACTCTTTGTATGTAATTTTAGAAACGTATGAGAAGAATATATATAAATGGCTTAATGGTGGGGATGATGTTATTAATTGCATCATGCATAGAGAATGATATAGATTATCCGGTCGTTAAGTTACAGTTTTTAGATATTGCTGTGGAAGGTCAATCCGGTAATGCTATTATTAATACGGAAACCAATACGATAACATTGAATTTGGATGAAACTGTTAACCTGAAAAAGGTGAAAGTTACAAAGCTTGAACTAACAGAGGGAGCTAAAACCGATTTGGCAGTTAATTCAGTTCTGGATTTGACAAAGCCTCGAAAGATTACTCTGTCTTTATATCAAGATTATGAATGGACAATTGTTGCCCGACAGACGATAGAACGTCGGTTTGTCGTAAATGATCAGATTGGAGAGCCCATATTTGATGTTGAAAATCGTTTAGTGGTAGCTTATGTGACCACTTCTACTAGCCTGCGTACTATTCAAATAGAGGATCTGAAACTAGGTCCTGAAGGATGTACGATGACACCGGATTACTCGGCTTTGCATGACTTTATGTCCGGTCAGACGGTCACTGTGAGCTATCACGACATAATGGAGGTTTGGACTTTATATGTGTCGCCTACTAGTGATGATGTTGTTACGTCTTCGGCTGATGCTTGGACAAATGTAGTGTGGCTGTCCGGACAAGGGAAGAAAGGGGCTGTTTTCGGATTTGAAATCAGTGAGGTCTCAACAGGAGAATGGAAAACTGTGGATGAGGCTTATATAACGGTAAATGGGGGAACTTTCACCGCACGCGTTCCCCATTTGAAAGCTTCTACCGCTTATAATTGCCGTGCAGTTGCTAACGATAAATATGGCGAAATTCTAACTTTTACAACGGGAGAAGCGGTAGTATTGCCAGGAGGTTCTTTGGATAATTGGCACCAAGTTGATAAAGTCTGGAATCCATGGGCTGAAAATGGTGAGCAGATATGGGATACAGGTAATAAGGGAGCAACTAAAATGGGGGATAGTAATTCTGTGCCGACTAGTGAAACTTGGAATGGAAAAGGACAGGCTGCAAAACTGTCTTCTAAATTTGTAGGTTTGGTAGGGATCGGAAAGTTTGCAGCAGGTAACTTGTATGTCGGCAAATACTTAGAAACGGTAGGTACAAATGGAAAGTTGGAATTTGGTAAACCGTTTACGGCAAGGCCTACAAAGTTGAAAGCGTATTATAAGTATACAACGGCTCCGATTGATAATTTGCCGAGTGAGAAGAATGCCCCGCTTGATTATAAACGTTTTGTTTCTTATAAAGGTAAGCCTGATACTTGTGCTATATATATAGCACTAGGTGATTGGGATAGTCCGGTAGGAGTTTATACTAAATATTCTGAAAGGAAACTGTTTGATAAGAATGATTCTCATGTGATTGCCTATGCTGAATTTAATACAGGAAAGACGGTAAGTGAATATCAAAAGCTTGAATTAGAACTGGAATATCGAGCAGTTAATCGTGAACCGAAATATCTTTTGGTCGTATGTTCTGCCAGCAAATATGGCGATTATTTCACTGGAGGGGAAGGTGCTACTCTTTGGGTGGATGACTTTAGTTTGGAATATGACTATGATGATTAGTTTTATCTCTTATTCAATGTATTCCTTCCGGTTGTGAACTGTAATAGTGCGTACCTTTTATTGCAAAGATAGTTGCGACGACACCCGGGACTCATGTATACTGAGATTCGGGTGTCGTACAAGTTGCTTGTGCATAAAATGTGAAAGGGATTCGGTGGAAACTCTTGTGGTACTCTATGTTATCATTTTTTCATTATCCAATTCTCTGTCTTAATGTTGGGAATACGTGATAGATGTTTTAGGTTTTCTGAAACTAGAGTCATTTTATTGGCTACTGCTGTGACTCCGATTAATATGTCAAAATCATCAATTAACTGTCCCTGTTTGCGCAATTCTGCTTTAGATTCAGCAAAAAATGGTAATATTGGATAAATAGGCAGGACAACAAACAAGTTTACAAATTCGTTGACTTGGGCGAGATGTTCTTCTTTTTTGCTACTACATGCAGCACCATACAATAATTCTCTCACTGTTATTTCTGAAATATAACAGTTTTTTCGTCCTATTTCTTTTATACGTGCAGGAACGTTATATTTTTCTTACAGGAAGAATATACAAATATTTGTGTCTAATAAATATTTGGTCATTCGTCAAATGGTATCAGGTTACGTGTCTTATTACTTCTTCGCCCTGTCAAGACAGATTTCTCTATTCTGTCAATATCCGGATCGTTAGCCCATATACCAGCCAATTTATGGAAAGCATTATCTTTCTCAGCTTCTTTAATTTTTTCAGTTTTATCAGCACTATTTATTAAGGATTCTGTTAGTTTATTCACCAAATACAACTTTGCTTTATCACTCAGAGAATTGAGGACAGAAAAATAATAATCAGCTAAGTGTATATTTACATCAAACGTTTTCATGATCTGTTCCTTTCTTTTATGTACTTGAGTATTACAAAGATAACTATTTGCGCTATACCGACAATTCTTTTTATTCTTTTTATCTTATTTATTGATGAAAAAACTCCCGTTCTTCCTTTCGGAAGGCGGGAGTTTTTAACTATAGCTTATTTATATCTGTGGCTGATTATACGATACCTTGTGCCATCATTGCTTTGGCAACCTTCATGAATCCGGCTACGTTAGCACCTTTCACATAGTTTACGTATCCGTCAGCTTCAGTACCGTATTGAACGCAAGCTGCATGGATATTCTTCATAATGCTCTTCAACTTCTCGTCTACTTCTTCAGAGCTCCAGCTCAGTTTGATAGAGTTCTGAGTCATTTCAAGACCGGATACTGATACACCACCTGCATTGGCAGCTTTACCCGGAGCATAAAGGATTTTGGCTTCTTGGAATACGCGGATAGCTTCCGGAGTAGAAGGCATGTTAGCACCTTCGGATACAGCTATCACACCGTTAGCAACCAATTTCTTAGCATCATCACCGTTCAATTCATTCTGAGTTGCAGAAGGCAGAGCGATATCTGCTTTCTCACCCCAAGGACGAGCACCTTCTACATATTTGCAGCCATATTTTTCTGCGTATTCACGGATACGGCCACGATACAGATTCTTCAATTCCATGATGTAATCCAGTTTCTCACGGTCGATACCGTCCGGATCATAAACGTAACCGTCAGAGTCAGACATAGTCAGAACCTTACCGCCAAGTTCAAGAACCTTTTCTGCAGTGTATTGAGCAACGTTACCGGAACCGGAAATCAGGCAAGTCTTACCTTTCAAGTCAGTACCTTTGGTTTTCAGCATTTCCATCAGGAAGTAAATGTTACCGTAACCTGTTGCTTCCGGACGAATCAGTGAACCTCCGAATTCGCGGCCTTTACCTGTGAATGTTCCAGTGAATTCGTGAGTCAGTTTCTTGTACATACCGAACATGAAACCTACCTCGCGGCCACCTACACCGATATCACCGGCAGGAACGTCCGTCTCAGGACCGATGTGACGCCACAATTCCAACATGAAAGCTTGCACGAAGCGCATTACTTCTGCGTTTGATTTACCACGGGGAGAGAAGTCGGAACCACCTTTACCGCCACCCATAGGCAATGTGGTCAGTGAGTTTTTGAATGTCTGTTCAAAGGCAAGGAACTTCAAGATAGAAAGATTCACGGATGAGTGGAAACGGATACCGCCTTTGTACGGGCCAATCGCGTTGTTATGTTGAACACGGTAACCCATGTTAGTCTGAATGTTACCTTTATCATCCATCCAAGTCACGCGGAACTGATATACTCTATCAGGGATACACAAACGTTCGATCAAGTTTACTTTATCGAACTCAGGGTGTTTGTTGTATTCTTCCTCAATAGTCGAAAGTACTTCTTCTACTGCTTGATGATACTCCGGTTCATTGGGAAATCTTCTTTTCAGATCGTCTAATACCTTTGCTGCATTCATAATCTTTTTTTCTTTTATTGGTTGTTTAAAATTCGATTATCTATTTCTCTTATGCGGTTGCAAAAGTAAAGATAAAAATTAAACTAGCAAACATTTTATAAAGAAAAATGCGATAAAACATCAAATTTGATATTTTATCGCATTAAAAATAGGAAAAAAGATATTTATTTATTCCTTTTTATCGACTTATAAACAGGAATGAATACTAATGCTGCCGAAATGACAAGCATTACTACTGTCATCCCATCGATCCGTTCGGCTTTTGTGAGAACTAAATAGCAAAGCGCCAACCAAAGCAGGCTAATGCAAACTATTTGTGATTTGGATAACGGTCTTCTCATTAGCCTTCTTTTTTCTTCTTGTCTACGATAGCATCAATTACTGCTACAGCTGTAATATTGACGATGTCACGTACAGAACTTTCGAAATCGGTGAAATGGATCGGTTTGTTCAATCCCATTTGGATAGGGCCGATAAATTCCGTATCCGGATCCATTGCTTGCAGCAGTTTGTAACCGGCATTCGCTGAACTCAGGTTCGGGAAAATCAATGTATTTACATCTTTTCCTTTCAGACGGGTGAACGGATACTTGGTATCGCGCAATTCGCGGTTCATGGCGAAGTTTACCTGCATTTCACCGTCGATAGCCAATTCCGGATACTCTTTCTGCATATAATTTACGGCTTCATGCACTTTTACAGGGCTTCCTGTTGTATCAGCACCGAAATTAGAGTAGGACAGCATGGCCATTACCGGAGTATGGTTGAAGAAACGGACTGTTTTGTCGGACAGCTTGGCTATATCAATCAATGTGTCGGTATCGGGGTGGCGGTTAATTAATGTATCTGCCAGGAAGTAGGTACCCTTCTTGGAGTTCAGTATGTGCATGGTTCCGAAATGTTTGAATCCCGGTTGGATGCCGATCACTTCTTTGGCAACCTTGATTGTGTTGCTGTATCTTGTATAAAGTCCGGTGATGAACGCATCAGCGTCTCCGGTTTCTACCATCATCATACCGAAGTAGTTGCGCTCGAACATTTTATCGTTGGCTTCTTCATAAGTAAAGCCTTCGCGTGCACGTTTTTCGGCTAAAATACGGGCATAACGTTCGCGGCGTTCCGACTCGTCCGGATGGCGGAGATTTACAATCTCGATACCTTCCAAGCTTAGGTCCAGCTCCTCTGCTAATTTACCGATAGCCTCATCGTTTCCTAATAAGATAGGATGACAGATACCTTCAGATTTTGCTTCAACGGCAGCTTTCAGCATATTGGGGTGGATCCCTTCTGCAAATACAACACGTTGCGGGTTGCGGCGGGCAGTATCATACAGTTGGCGGGTCAGTTTGGATTCGTAACCCATTAATTCGCGCAGATGTACACAGTATGCGTCCCAGTCCTTGATTTCCGTACGGGCTACTCCACTTTCCATCGCAGCTTTTGCTACAGCGCAAGACACCTCTGTGATGAGGCGTGGGTCTACCGGTTTCGGGATGAAGTATTCCGGACCGAAGGAAAGGTTGTTTACATGGTAGGCCGCGTTAACAACATCGGGTACTGGCTGTTTTGCCAGATTGGCGATAGCGTGTACGGCCGCAATTTTCATTTCTTCATTGATGGCTTTGGCATGAGTGTCCAATGCACCACGGAAGATATACGGGAAGCCGATTACATTATTTATCTGGTTCGGATAGTCGGAACGTCCGGTTGCCATCAATACATCGGGGCGGGCTGCCATAGCGTCTTCGTAGGAAATTTCCGGAGTCGGGTTGGCCAGCGCAAATACGATAGGCATGGGGGCCATGCTACGTACCATATCCTGACTCAATACGTTTCCTTTTGACAGGCCGAGAAATACGTCTGCACCTTTAATGGCTTCTGCCAGTGTATGTATGTCCGTGCGGTCAGTTGCGAAATATTTCTTCTGTTCGTTCAGGTCAGTACGTGTTTTGCTGATAACACCTTTACTGTCCAGCATGACAATATTTTCGAGACGTGCACCCAGTGACACATACAGTTTAGTGCAAGACACGGCAGATGCACCGGCACCGTTCACAACGATTTTTACATCTTCGATTTTCTTTCCGGCTACTTGCAGGGCGTTTACCAATCCGGCACTGGAGATGATAGCGGTACCATGCTGGTCGTCGTGCATCACAGGAATATCCAGTTCTTCTTTCAGACGGCGTTCGATTTCAAAGCATTCTGGAGCTTTGATGTCTTCGAGGTTGATACCGCCGAAGGTGGGAGCGATAGCCTTTACGGCTGCAATGAATTTTTCCGGGTCTTTTTCATTGACTTCGATATCGAATACGTCAATGCCGGCATAGATTTTGAAGAGCAGACCTTTACCTTCCATTACCGGTTTGCCACTCAATGCACCTATGTCACCTAGTCCGAGTACGGCTGTACCGTTGGAAATAACAGCAACAAGGTTACCTTTCGCAGTATATTTGTATGCGTCTTGTGGATTCTTCTCAATTTCGAGGCAAGGTTCTGCCACACCGGGAGAGTATGCGAGTGCTAAATCTGTTTGTGTACTATACGGTTTGGTAGGGACTACCTCGATCTTACCGGGTTTGCCCTGTGAGTGATAGAGCAAAGCGGCTTCTTTGGTTATTTTAGCCATGGTATCTGTATTTTTTATTAATAAGTTATCATTTGGCTGCAAATGTAGGAATAAAAGTTATATATTGTAGTCTCTTGTTGGTAATTTCTATTAATTTTATAGCAAAATGGCTGAAGTTATAATCTGATATGTATTTATATCCTATTTTTTTTAGGTGCTATAATATTAATTTATTGAAATTTCAATAAATACTTTATCTGTCAATTTAGTTATTTCGCTATTTTTGAATCGATATATGATTTAACCTTATTTTATAATGATTACCACCCAGCAACTTCAATTATTGAAAGAAGGAAATAAAAATGCTTTTGAAGAAGGTGCATCGTGCATTACGACACATCTTCACACTAAGAACAATATGAAATCAGAACGTTTACTTTCATTAGATATACTCCGGGGAATCACCATTGTCGGAATGATTTTGGTGAACAACCCCGGAACATGGGAATCCATTTACGCACCCTTGCGACATGCCGAATGGAACGGACTGACTCCGACTGATTTGGTCTTCCCGTTCTTCATGTTTATAATGGGCGTTTCCATGAGTTTTGCCTTATCCCGGTTCGATCATCATTTCAGTCGCGGTTTTATCATCAAACTGGTACGGCGCACGGTGATCTTGTTTTTGTTGGGACTTTTTCTTTCCTGGTTCTCGTTGGTGTGCACAGGAGTAGAACAACCTTTCTCGCACATACGTATTCTGGGAGTGTTGCAGCGGTTGGCATTGGCTTATTTCTTTGGTTCCTTGCTGATTGTGGGTGTCCGGCGTCCGGCAAATCTGGCATGGATCTCCGGGATCATTCTGGCAGGTTATTCCATCTTGCTGGCTTTGGGACACGGATTTGAACTTTCCGAACAGAATATTATTGCCGTTACAGATCGCACACTATTCGGAGAAGCCCATTTGTATCGGGAGTGGTTGCCGGATGGCGGGCGTATCTTTTTCGACCCGGAAGGCCTGTTGAGTACCTTGCCGTGCATTGCGCAAGTGATTATCGGTTATTTCTGCGGAAATATTTTGCGGGAGAAGACTGAAATCCATCACCGGCTGTTGCAGATCTCCATACTGGGTATTGCTCTTTTGTTTGCAGGATGGTTGTTGAGTTACGGCTGCCCGTTGAATAAGAAAGTATGGAGTCCGACTTTTGTGCTGGTGACTTGTGGTTTTGCTTCCTTGTTGCTTGTGTTTCTCACCTGGCTGATTGATATTCGTAAAAAGCAGAAATGGGGATATCCTTTCCATGTTTTTGGTACGAATCCATTGTTTATTTATATAGTGGCCGGTGTGTTAGCTACTTTGCTGGAGGTAATTACAGTTGGGGAGAGTAGCTTGTAGGAGAAGATTTACACTTCCATTTGGAGCGTTCTTCCCGATGCTCATCTGGCCTCTCTGATTTACGGCCTTCTGTTTATCGGATTCAATTATCTGATTGTATGGGGGCTGTACAAAAAGCAACTATTTATAAAGATATAGAAGGTAAGTGACTAGTTAGAAAAAGGTAGAGTTTATGCCGGATAGCTACGGCAGTTTGTTTTCGTAGCCGGATGGCATAAACTCTATTGATTATCAGTTCAATAAATATACAGGTAAACAGTCTTCCTATTTTTCTTTCTCCGACGGTGTGTGTGTTGTCCGCCAGAACGTATTTTTCACCTCCCTTGCCACCTCTTTCCAGCTTGGTATATTTTTTAGTGAGCGTCGAGCCGGGAAATCGTAAAGCAATAACAATAGGAAGAGGAAAATGCAGGCATAAGCCACCCAGCCGTAAATCTGCTTGATGCTTATCTCCATTATCTGACTGATAAACTCTTCCATATAGTGACCCAGATTGAACGGACTACTGCTGAAAGCTACATGATCGATGGCTGAACCGTAACGGGCCAGATTGTCGGGAACATAATACGCCAATCCCTGTGCATAGACTGCGGCTCCCACTACGCCGCCTACTACCATGTGCAGCATATTGAACACACTTAATCCCTGGAAGAAATGCTGGAAAGTCATGATTTCCTCCAGACACACCATAAAAGTAGCACTCAATACGGCATAAGCGAAGCCCCGACATACGGTCGGCAGGTAAAGCTGTGAAATATGGATGTCGGTGGATAAAGTCAGGTAGAAACCGATCAGGTAACCGATCAACCCGATAAAGCCGACAATGACCAGGCGTACATAATTATACTGCTTGACGTGCATCCACCAATACGAAAACACACAACCGCATACGATACCGACAATGGCGAGCCAATCGAGTTGGGAACTGACCAGTTCTTCATATTTCATTACTTCCTCGTAAAAGACTTCCTCCAGCACGTGCTCCGTGGCGAGGAACGCTTCCACTAAAGTGACTAATCCCAATAAAGGCAAAAAATGGCGGTACGTCCACATCTTTGGTTCGAGAAATGGGTGTCGAATGGTCATCATGCGCCAAATACAAATTCCTAAAGTGATGAAAATCACGATGGTAAGTTGGCGGATGACCGGGCTGTTCCACCAGTCGTACCAGTCTCCGTAGTTGAAGAGGAAGGCGATTTCCGCTAATAAGGCAGCCCATAGTATCCCGCCCAGCCAGTCGATACCAAACAGAGGAAATTTGCGCATGAACCGGAAATGCTTCACACAAGTGAACTGTATCAATAAGACAATCAGCATCAGACCGGCAACGAACAGGTTCATGTATGTCCAGTGATAATGATACATCAAACGGGTCGTAATCAGGTCGGATAGCTGGATGCTTCCCAAAATAACAATATGAAGCCAGGGAAAGAAAACGGTGAAATCCCGTTTAGGAGTCATCCACAGCTGAATGTTTGACATACACTCGAAAGTTCCCTGTATTTTGCACATACCTTCGATGAAGCAGACCAACCACAATAGAGGGAGAAAGGTGATATGCGGTGCTATCAGGTTGCAGAGTAATACTCCCAATGCGGCCGATGTAAGCAGGGTTTTATTGGTAAAACGAAACTTCATGCGGAACAGTAACGGAAAGTAGATCGCCATACCGGCCAGGTTGGCATATATGCACATTAAAATATCCTCCCGCATCAGTGACATGCTGCCGATCATCTGATTCAATGCACCCAAATAGACACCTCCCGAAAGTTGGAAGGTGACGGCTATGAAAAGATAAATCCACGGTTGCATTTTCCGCGGCACGAAGCTGCGGAACATCGGTAAAACAAAAGGACCGTTCAGAACAGGAGCACTCATAAGAATTGAAAATTAAAAAATTAAAGCGATTGAGAATTGGAGTGTTAATATTTCACTTCACATTCCACGTTAAAACCGGCACGCATGCGTTTCAAATCTTCTGGTTTGTTTCCTTTCAGACTGATACGTACGGGAATACGTTGCTCCACTTTCACGAAGTTTCCGGTGGCGTTGTCTTGCGGAATCATTGAGAAGGCGGCTCCTGTTGCATCGGAGATGGATTCTACTACTCCTTTGAATGTGACGTTCGGCACGGCGTCTGCGGTTATTTCCACTTCTGCACCTTCTTTGATATTCGGAAGCTGGGTTTCGCGGTAATTGGCGATTACCCACAAATCACTGCTGTCTACGATATCAACCATAGTCTGTCCCGGTTGCACCAGTTGCCCTTCCAGGATTTCTTTCTTTCCTGTCGTGCCGTCACACGGAGCAATGATGACTGTATAAGAGAGATTCAGACGGGCAAGTTCCAACGCAGCTTCTGCCAGGCGGACACCTGCTTCATTCTGTCCCAGGCGATGAGTCTGCTCACTTTTCACTAAAGAAGTAGACATTTTAGCCCGTGACACCTGTTCATAACGGGCTTTGGCAGCTTCGTATGCTGTATGTACGTTGTCATATTGCTGTTTCGTCACTGCGTCTTCCTGCAACAGTTTCTCAAAACGGTTCAGTTCACGTTTGGCATTTTCCATCTGTACACGTACTTCTTCAATACTTGCGTCGCTCACACTTAAATTGTTTTGCGTAGTGGCGATACCGATGGTAGTGGCCTGGCGTCCTGCGGTGGCATTCGCCAAATCCGCTTCTGCCTGTGCCACACGGAGACGGAATTCCGCATCTTCGATGATAAGAAGCGTGTCGCCTTTGCGCACTTGCTGATACTCGTCAAAGTAGATTTTCTTGATGAATCCCGGTACACGGGTATTGATCGGCGTGATATGTTGTTTCACCTGCGCATTATCCGTATATTCGATATTTCCCAAGTGGATAAACCGGGAACAAACATAAGTGACACCACCGATAAGTAAACAGATAATTACAATGTTGTATATTATCTTCTGGGTTTTTCTAGCTATCATAATCTGTTCTATTTTAAGAGAGATGAGAATTTGGTTCTATTATAAGTTGGATTCTTTTTGATAAGTCATTACTTCTCTGCTAGAGAGTGTGTGTGATATATTTCATTTTATAATAACTGTATATCAAGTTAATACGTGCATTGACCAGACCGAGGTCGGCACTTAGTTTCATATTGCTGGCATCGAGCATATCGGTGAGCAGGGCAAGGTCGTTTTTATAACGATTGCTGGTTACGTTATAGTTCTGGTCGGCAAGTTCCACGCTTTTCTCCTGTGTACGCAGGTCTGTGAAAGAGGTGAGAAAGTTGACGTAGTTCGCCTGTACACCGTTTTCTATTTGTTCCTGTGCCAGTGAATATTCCTCCTGTGCTCTGCGGACGTTCAGTTTTGCCTGGCGCACTTTCTTGTTGTTTTTAAATAAAGAAGAAAGATTGTATTTGATACCGACCCCCACATACCAGTAATTGAAGTTATTGTCGAGCACCGGGACTTCGATGGTGATAGGACCATCTAAATGTTCACCGGCCACAAGTGCAATTTTCGGAAGCAGTTCCGAGCGTTCCAATTTCACTTTCTGCTCGTTCATTTTCATAGCCAGCTGGGCTTGTTGCAGTCCTACATTGCTTTGACTGGCCATCATTTGCCAGTCGTTTTCGGCTAATGCTGTCACTTCCTCGTTCAGCAAGGTAGAATCGGGAACGATTTCTGTTCCGGCAGGCAGATGTAAGGTAGTCACCAGTTGATGATTCATTATTTTGCGGGTATCCTGCACCTTTGCCAGTTGCAGTTTCAGCGTCTCTTTCTGTAGCTCATAGCGGGTGATGTCATTTTTTAAGGCCGTTCCCTGTGTGCGGCGTGATTCCATGTTGCGGATCACCTGTTCCGTCAAATCCAGATTCTTCTGTAACACTTGCAGCTGGTTATTCAACTTGTATAAATCCAGGTAATAGCCGGTCAGGAGAAAGCGGATTTCCTGACGGTTCTTCTGCCAGTCCAATGCAGCCATTTGCTGACCGAGTTCAGCCAGAGTAATACTGCTGTTGATGGCTCCTCCGGCGTAAATCACTTGTTGCGCTTCCAACGCAAAGTTATTGCCGAAGTGTGGCATAGGGATATTCTGCCCGTTTTTGAAGTCACGGTCCCATATATATCCGTCGCCCAGGTAACTAAATGAGAGTGAGGCACCTATGTCCGGCAAACGTTGTGACTTGGCAGCCTTCAAAGCTTCATCGGCTGCTTCCTTTCCGGTTTTATACATTTGAATACTCTGACTGTTCTCGTCTGCCAGACGGAACATTTCGTCAATGCCCAACACTCTCCTGTCAAGCGTCTGGGCAAACAGTCCCTGACTGCATAGCACGGCACATAGCGGCACTATGAGCCATCTTTTTTTGCTCATAAAGTGAAAAGAAATTTAATTAATAGTAGAATTTTGAATTTTCTTCACCACGGAATAATACAGAGTAACACAGAGTTTTTTCTTTTGAAATATGTCAGTTGACACAAGTTAATGAAGATTATTTGAACGCTGTGTCCTCTGGCGTTCTCTGTAGTGAAAATAGGAGGGTTATCAAATCTGCGCTGCTACACCCCAACCGTGAAAGTCATGCATTTTGTTCTTGTAACGAATGGCGATTTGATAATATCTTAGTTTCATCTTGATACCTATTTTTCTATTTTTGGTTTGCAAAATTATGAAAAAAAACAAGTAAGTTGTAACCCTATATAGGCTCAAATATAACGTTTTTTAACGAATGGCAGCTAGCATATCAAATAGGAGAAAGAATAGAAAGAAGTACAACCACTCCTGAAGTAAAGATGCGATATAATATGTACCGTAAGGTGAAGCTATACGACTAAATAAGAAAAATTGTTCTGAAAAGCTCCTTTTTTGTTCTGATTAAGCCTATAAGTAAATAAAAGAAAACCTATACCTTTGCAGTCGAATTTTAATCAATAGTTTATGACTGCAATAATAAATAAGGAGAACTCAAAGGTATTTTTGCTGATTTTGCTCGGTATGTTGTCAGCGTTCGGACCTTTTGTGACGGATATGTATTTGCCTAGTCTGCCAGCCATGGCAGACTATTTTTCTACCCACTCGTCGATGGTGCAATTGGGGCTTACCACCAGTATGATAGGTTTGGCATTGGGACAAATCTTTTTCGGACCATTGAGTGATAAATACGGTAGGCGTCCGTTGTTGCTCGTCTCGATGATACTGTTCATCGTGTCTACCGTATTCTGTCTTTTTGCACCGGACATTTATTCGTTTATCACCTTGAGGTTGATACAGGGAATCGGAGGAGCAGGCGGTATTGTCATATCCCGTTCGGTGGCTACGGACAAGTTTTCGGGGAAGGAACTGGCCAAGATGCTGGCCGTGATCGGTGCGATTAATGGAGTGGCTCCCGTGGCAGCTCCGGTAATCGGAGGGTTGGTGACCGGGACGATCGGATGGAAAGGGATTTTTGTGATATTGCTGTTTATTGGCGTACTGCTGTGGATAGGCTGCATCCGTTTTAAAGAATCACTTCCCGTAGAGAAACGCTCGAAGACGGGAATTGTTTCTACTTTCCGTAACTTCGGTGCAATCGTTCATAACCCCCGTTACATGCTCTATGTTCTGCAACTGGCGTTTGCACAAGGCATCCTCTTTGCTTACATAGCTTCCTCACCTTTTATTGTGCAACAACATTACGGATTTTCCCCCTTTGCATTTAGTATCTGCTTCGCGGTGAATGCGGTAGCTATCGGGGTGGCAGCAGCTATCTCCGTGAAATTCCGCCAACCTGAAACTGGGACGCTGACCGGATGCATCGGTATGTTGTGCCTGTCCGTCTGTGTGATGATTGCCTTGTATAACGGATGCGGCTTTTGGACCTATGAACTGCTGATGTTTGCATTACTTTTCACAATGGGACTGACCTTTACTTCCTCCACTACCTTGGCGATGGATAGCGAACGCCGTTACGCCGGAGCAGCTTCCGCCCTGTTGGGAGCACTCTGTTTTGCTTCCGGAGGTATTGTTTCTCCGTTGGTCGGCTTGGGAAATATCCTTGTATCTACCGGAGTTACATTTGTGGTCTGCGCCATCTGTTCCCTGCTTTGTGCACTATGGGCGATGAGGAAAGTACCGATGAAAGTAGCGATGTGCCGGATTTTCCGTTAAAGTGAGATTGTTTCAAAAATAAAAGTCATGAGGAAGTTAAAGCTTAAACTCCCTCATGACTTTTATAATTTACTACCAGTATAATTATAATTACTACCAGTATAAACAGACTGAAATAAAACTACAGTTTTATCTCTTCCGTGAATATCTCCCCGAAACGGTTTTTAACCACCACCTTGACAGATTTTGCATCTTTAGAAGGCTGTGCACGGAAAAGATGACGTGTGCGATAACCCGTTTTCTTTCCCTTTACCATATTGATATAATCCTGATCCTCATCGTCAAAAGCCTGCATAGCACCTTTCAACACTCCATCCTCGTACCAGTTTACCGTATACGTCCAGTCCCAATCCCAGATATTGGCTACCACATAGTCTTTCTGGCTTTCAAACTCTCCCGGTTGGTAAAGCCGGAACTGATAGTCCGGCGAACACCCTGTTGCCTTGTAACGCCATTTCACATCATCACCTTTCACTTGTACCACCAGATAACCGTTTGGTGCTCCGCAACGATTCACGTGTCCTGCCCACCATGCGCCGCAGGCCGCTCCGATATTATGTTCGTAAATGGTAGGGGCGGGCAACTGATTTTCATAAAAGTGCGTGTGTCCGGAGAAAATATGTACTTGGTAAGGCCTCAACAGTTGGAAAAGCGCATTGGCGTTGCGCGCATTTCCCCCCGCAGCTACCGTGTTATTAGCTACTGGAGCGTGAACGTTCAGGAACACGATATTTCCTTTAGGCACATAACTTAAATCTTTTCTCAACCAGTCCAAATCTTCCGGCGTGAAGCGTTCCGTGTATTTCTTGTTGCCGTCGTAATCAATATCCTTCATTGCTATCACATGCACTTTACCGATATTGAATGAATAGTTAGCCGGGCCGAATGACTGATAATAATTCTGTTCCCCATAACCATCCGCCGGATGATCCGTCTGCGTTATAGATTTGTAGAGCAGGTTGAAGTCGTGGTTTCCCATCAGTTGGAACATCGTCATTCCCAAGTTGGACACCGCTTGCCGGTAAGGAGCGTACAGATTCATGGCATCCCACACCAGATCCCCCAGTCCCATGCCGACGATTTCGAAGTTCTTTAGTGAGTCGGCAGTCTGTTTCAGATCGGGCACTGTTTCCGTGCGGAAGCGGTCCAGTTGCTTTTCGTTTCTCACTTGCGGGTCGGAAAGGACGATGTAGACAAATTCATCCACCGGCTTCTGCCGTTTAGTCAATACGAAGTCACATTGGTTCTCGCTTTTCCCGGCATCCAGATATTGATAGAAACCATCGGCTACCCCCTCTTTGGAAGGAAGCTCATACGCTGCCGGAGTAGAGATGTAAACCATTGGATAACGTGTCGGATCAGTGTTCAGAACATAATTTCCTTCTGCATCAGTCGTATTGAAATGTGCCCCGTCTGTCACCACTACACCGCTGATGGGTTTACCTGTATTATCTTTCACACTACCTTTCACCACCGTCTGACCAAAGGCGGCAATAGCGTTCAGCTGGAAAAGCAAAACCGCTGCAAACAGCGTTTTTCTAAAATTGATCTTTTTCATTGCTTATAACTTTCTTAAAGTAACCTGATTGAATAATGCGATAATTTCTTCCGGTTCATCTGCCGACTTGAGAGCCTCCTCAAAAGACTTGCTGTTATCATCGAAACACATCACATTGGCGCAATCCAGAATATGACCCATGTTGAATGTAGCAACTTCCCGGCTCACCTCTTCCTTTTTTCAGTGCTGATGTAATGGTTGAAGTATTCTTTAGATAACCGCTGGGCAGACCGATGTGATTTTTTATCCCGTTGTGCAGAGTGACTTGCAGCATATACACTAGAGGGCAAGGTGTATTCCATCCTTTTAGTAAGTAGGCAAAGAACTCGGAATTTATTTCATGTTTTTATCTTTTAGGTTTTAAAATTAGATGGTAATCTTTCTCTAAATTATAATCGTTATAATTAGGCTTTAAATAATTAGGCATTGACTCTAACTCTTCAGAAGTGCGATTTTCCTTTAATTTGAATGTTTTTATTATATGAGAAACTGGCGCACCATTTTTAGGTTGTATTTCGATGAAAAAACGTACACAAACATCTCCGTTATATTTGTTAAAATTGGCCCAATCTGTATTCTAGTGGTCAGTATAAATTCCTTCTTCCCAATAAGTATATTTTTCATTATTATACGATGTCTTTAAAGATCTACATAAAGTCTCTTTATTATAATATAAAACGATCTCTTGATTTATTACACGTATATCGGCAATTGCCTTTACTTCTGGATTAAATTCTAAGTAAGGTGAATAATCTTTACTTGTATCAAAGACAATGCGATGAACTTCATTAATATAATCACCATATTCTGGGTCAAATCCCTGATATTCATAGTATTGTTCGTGAGATTTTATATCTGGCTTTCCTTTAAAATTCACGACTCCCAGTATTTTATTATATAATGGAACATAACCTGTTGCATTTATAACATTTTCTGTTCCTGGTAACCAAAATGAAATTGGCATTGAAGGAAATGATCCGCTATTTGTGCTTGTACCTGACAAAGAAATTGTAGTCATCAATTGATAATTTACCGGAGGATTTATTCCTTTGTTGCTACTTCCACCCACAATTCCACTAACAAATCCAATAATAAGTCCTGGCAGACCAGACGTAGATCCCTTTAATGCAGAACTCACTCCATTATATAACGCATTAAAGATCCCATTTTTTAGCCCTAACTTATTATTTGATTGTCCATCTTTGGCATCTGATATTTTGTTTCTCTCTAAAGAATTTAGTCCAATTCCAGCCAAAACTCCAGTCCCTATTGATTTTAATTCATCAGATTGTAATATATTCCCCATTTTATTTGAATGATCTACTGCTCCTTGACCTAGAATAGCATCAAGCTTTCCTTCCATTTTTCCATCTAAGTATATTTTAGAAACACTATAGTAGTTCAAAAACCAATTAAATCGTATTTCATTATAGGGAATAGAAGAAAGATTCTGATCATAAGCCAATTCATATTCCATCATATACCATCTGTTAGTAGCTAATGGCATTGAGCCATCAATAGGGGCAGGCTGTAGTTGTACATAGCTTTTCTGATCTTTTGCTACTGCATCTAGTACTGGCTGTCCTAAAAAGTTTAAAATAGATGTTTCCCTAGCAGAAATAACAGAAATGCCATTTTGTATATAAGAAGAAGTTGCTACGAAAGGTGTTGTTATATATAAATATATTCTCATTGTACCTCAATACTTATTATACAATACAAAGAAAGGATTATTCACTACATTAGAAGCTTCTGAACTAAAAGCATTATAAAGCATCTCCCATCCATCAAAAGATTTATAATCATTAAGTATGTCTGTTTCATAGAATGAAGATAAACTCCCTGCTCCAATCCAAGGAACTGGTATTTGTGCATATCCTGCAGGAGTCGGCATCCAATCAGCTTTTTCCCAATCGAAATCGGGCGTTACCACTGAACGAGTTGTCAACAAAGGTGCAAGATTCCAGTCAGTATTATTGTCATCAGAACATGAAGTCATCGTCAGGCAATATCCCATTATTAAAAATAACAATCGAAAGATGTTTTTTTTCGCGTCCATAATTTAAATATTTTAATTATACATATAATACTTGGATGCTTTCGATATCATCCGGATTGATGTCGGAGAATCCGTTACCATAGTCCACGGAAAGTTCGCTGTTTGAACCTGCACCGTAGGCAACACCCGGATTGGTCATCGGACTACTCATCGGTACACCGTCCACTACCACCAATGCGTCGTTTCCGTTCTGGTTCAGCGAGACGTCCCCCCGCAGCGAGATACGGCTCGAATTAAGCGGACCACCGGAAGAGATAACACTCAATCCGGCTACCTTGCCGTTCAGTGCCGTCGACCAGTTGGTGGGCAGGGCACTCGTAATCATATCCCCTTTCACGGTTTCCGTGGCATATCCCAATCCTTTTTCTTCACGTTTGATCCCCAGGGCAGTCACCACCACATCATTCAGTTGTTGCGACTCTTCCGCCAGTTTTACGTTCATCGTATTGCCTGCATAGTTCTTCTGTAGCGTTTTATATCCCACATAACTGAATACAAGCAAATCCTTTTGAATCAATGTTTTCTTAGTCTTCAGGGAGTAGTTTCCGTCGATGTCGGTCACCGTGCCGTCTGTCGAGTTTTTCACAGCTACGGTAGCCCCGATTAACGGTTCCCCGCCTTCACTTGTGATTTTTCCTTTCACTGTTGTCTGTGCGTATGCAGAGCCACAGCACAAGAGCCCAATCGACAGAGAAAGCAGCCATTTGTTTCTTTTCATAATCTTTTACCTTGCTTCTTTTAATTTATTAAATGCAATAAAGTTATTCACACCCGTGTTTTTGTTTCACGGTGCAAAGGAATGCAAGGCAGATTAAGATAGTATTACAGATCTGTTAACAATCTGTGTTGTGTCGTAAACACTAATTAAAGAATCCGAGCCTGATGATATAAGAGAATATTGCAGGAGATTATTACATGGAATACTTACTCTGATATTCCTTCGGTGACATCCCCTCGTGCCTTTTGAAGTACCTCCCTAAATACGACTGGTCGGGAAAAACGAGTCGGTCGGCAATTTCCTGCACTGTCAGTTCGGTTGATTGAAGCAACACTTTAATCTCCAGAATGGCAAAGTCGTCAATGATCTTTTTAGCGGAATCACCAGTGACAGCTTTGCAGATACCAGTCAGATATTTGGTAGAAATGCACAGTTTGTCGGCATAGAAGCTGACTTCCCGTTGGGAGGCACAATGCTCGTGCACAAGCGATACAAAACTTTTGAAAATTTCATCCTGTCGGGTACCACCTTCTATTTTATGCTTGCCGAAATAGCGGTAACACTTATCGTAAATATCTAGCATAAACGATTGGAGATGATTCTTGGCTATCTGGTTCCGGAAACGGTTTTCACGGTCGTTGTATATCGCTGTTGTGGCTCGTATCAATCCGTTGATGGCTCCGGTGTTTTCTTGGGGGAGAACGTAGCAAGGCTGTTCTTTGATGAACCGGAAAAATATAGGCTCAAACCGCATGCAGGCTTCCATGAACATCTCTTTTGGAAATCCGAAAAACGAAGCGGTGAAGTCGCTGCTGCAACCATTGATGCGGATAATGGTACCGGGAAGAAGTACTACTTGTGTGTTTTCTACAATTTCATAATCCTTCAAATTGATTGTAGCGTGTGCCCATCCCTTACGGCAGAAGTAAATGGCACCTCCTTCCAACTTCCATAAATGATGCATGACCGGAGACAGATTCTCGTCGGTTCCGGAAATAAAAGGTTCGCGGAGTATAGCAAGGCTGGAGTTTCTTTCTTTCATACACATTTCTCTTTTCGCGGACAAAAATAGGACTTTTTTACTAAATATTAGCTTTTATATTCCGAAAATGAACAAAACTCAAAACAGTATGACCAGTTTTCTATACTAAAAAGAGCCTATCTTTGCCGCGTTCAAAAATTTAATAGGTAACATAATGAGTAGAAAGATTAGTAAAGTTAAGCAAGGGCTGTTATTGCTCTGCTGTCTGGTTGCTGCTACGGGATGTAAGCAAGCTCCACCTGCACAAGTGGAAACAGGATATGAAGTTATGACCGTCGCTCCGGCGGATCGTATGATTCTGAGCACATATTCGGCGACAATTCGCGGACGCCAGGATATTGATATTTATCCGCAGGTGAGCGGAACGCTGACAAAAGTATGTGTGACGGAAGGACAACGTGTAAAAAACGGACAGACATTGTTCATTATCGACCAGGTGCCCTACGAAGCCGCATTGCAGACGGCGGTGGCAAATGTGAAGTCTGCTGAAGCTGCTCTTGCTACGGCACAGCTTACTTATGAAAGCAAAGAGGAACTGTATAAGGAGAATGTGGTTTCCGCATTCGATCTGAGTACGGCAAAGAATTCTCTTCTGGCAGCCAAAGCACAGCTGGCACAGGCGAAAGCACAGGAAGTGAACGCCCGCAATAACCTTTCATATACGGTAGTGAAGAGTCCCAGCGACGGTGTGATAGCTATGTTGCCTTACCGTGTCGGAGCATTGGTAGGACCGAGCATTCCACAGGCTTTGACTACGGTTTCCGACAATTCGGATATGTACGTTTACTTTTCTTTGACCGAAAATGAATTGCTTTCTTTGATTAATCAGTATAAAAACATGGACGAAGCATTGAAGAATATGCCGGAAGTAGAATTAAAACTGATTGACGGTTCGGTGTATGGCGAGAAAGGACGTGTGGAGTCTATCAGCGGTGTGATCAACCGTCAGACAGGAACGGTAGGTGTCCGTGCGGTGTTCCCTAATGCTTCGGGTATTTTACACAGTGGCGCTTCGGGCAGTGTCCTGCTTCCCAATTCCTACAAAGGTGTTATTGTTATTCCTCAGGAAGCTACGGTGGCAATGCAGGATAAGATTTCCGTATATAAAGTTGTGGACGGAAAAGCGACTTCAACGTTGATTACTGTAGCTGCTATCAATGACGGACGCGAGTATATCGTTCTGGACGGGTTGAAAGTCGGGGACGAGATTGTGTCACAAGGCGCCGGACTGCTTAGAGAGGGAACGCAAGTAAAATAAAGCTGTAAGATACAAAAAATGAAAGGAAATATATTTATAAAGCGACCGGTGATGGCTATGTCCATTTCCGTGTTGATTATGATTGTTGGATTTATTTCGCTTTTCACCTTGCCGGTGGAGCAATATCCCGATATAGCACCGCCTACGGTGATGGTGTCCGCCACTTATACGGGGGCAGACGCTGATGCGGTGATGAATAGTGTGATTATGCCATTGGAAGAGAGTATCAATGGTGTTGAAAATATGATGTATATCACTTCTAATGCGACCAATTCCGGTACTGCCACTATTCAAGTCTATTTCAAGCAGGGAACAGATCCGGATATGGCTGCGGTCAACGTGCAAAACCGTGTATCGAAGGCTCAAGGGCTGTTGCCTGCTGAAGTTACCAAGATCGGTGTAACGACGAGTAAACGACAGACCAGCTTCCTGCAGATTAATTCATTGGTAAGTACGGACGACCGTTACGATGAAACTTTCCTTGCCAATTATCTGGATATTAACGTTATTCCGGAAATTAAACGTATAGAGGGAGTCGGTGACGTGATGGAGTTGGGAGATACTTATAGTATGCGTATCTGGCTGAAACCTGAATTGATGGCACAATACGGATTGGTTCCGTCGGATGTGACGGCAATACTGGGTGAGCAGAACCTTGAGGCTCCTACCGGTTCTTTAGGTGCGGATTCTAAAAATGTTTTCCAGTTCACTATGAAATATCGCGGTCGTCTGAAGAGTGTGGAAGAATTTCAGAACACTGTGTTGCGTGCAGAGGATGATGGCTCTACACTTCGCTTGAAAGATGTGGCCAAGGTGGAATTGGGAGCGTTGTCTTACAGCTTTCATGGTAAGACAAACGGACATCCGGGCGTGACGTTTATGGCCTTCCAGGTGGCCGGAGCAAACGCTACTTCGGTGAACGAAGCCATAACGGACAAACTGAATGAAATGTCGAAAGACCTGCCTGCGGGTACGGAATTTCTTTCGATGATGAGTTCTAACGACTTCCTGTTCGCTTCTATTCACAATGTGGTGGAGACATTGGTCATCGCTATCATCTTGGTTATCCTTGTGGTTTACTTCTTCTTGCAGGATTTCAAAAGCACGCTGATACCGTCTATTTCCATCATTGTCTCTTTGGTCGGTACGTTCGCCTGTCTGACGGCAGCCGGATTCAGTATCAACATTCTTACGCTTTTCGCTCTGGTGCTTGCCATCGGTACGGTAGTTGATGACGCTATTGTAGTGGTAGAGGCAGTGCAGGCAAAGTTTGATTCCGGCTACACATCTCCTTATCTTGCCACCAAAGATGCGTTAAGTGATGTGACGATGGCGGTAATCTCTTGTACGTGTGTATTTATGGCGGTATTTATCCCTGTTACTTTTATGGGCGGTACTTCCGGTATTTTCTATACGCAGTTCGGTATCACTATGGCAACTTCCGTTGGCTTGTCCTGTATTTGCGCCTTGACTCTTTGTCCGGCATTGTGCGCTATGATGATGCGTCCGGCTTCGGGCACTAAGAGCGCGAAAAGTATCAACGGACGTGTGCGTGCCGCTTATAATGCTTCTTACAATGCTATGCTGGGTAAATATAAGAAAGGAGTGATGTTCTTTATCCACCACCGTTGGATGGTGTGGACTTCTTTGGTTTGCTGTATAGCTTTGCTCGTTTATCTGATGTCGACAACCAAAACCGGTCTGGTTCCTCAGGAAGATCAGGGAGTTATGATGGTGAATGTCAGTGTGGCACCGGGTAGTACGCTGGAAGAGACCAACAAAGTAATCGATAAAGTAGAAGCTGTGATAAAGAGCACTCCGGAGGTAAAACAATATACTACTGTCGCCGGTTACGGACTGATTGCCGGACAGGGTGTTTCGTACGGTACGGTTATTATCCGTCTGAAGGACTGGAGCGAACGTAAGGGTAGCGAACACACGGCTGATGCGGTGATGACACGCCTGAACGGACAATTCTATATGATTAAAGAAGCACAGATTTTCTGCTTCCAGCCGGGTATGATTCCGGGCTACGGTATGGGTAACTCTATCGAACTGAACCTTCAGGATAAGACTGGTGGGGATATGACTACATTCTATAACAATGCGATGAAGTTCCTCGGTGCGTTGAACCAGCGTCCGGAAGTGGCAATGGCATATACTTCCTACGCCATGAACTTTCCCCAACTGTCGGTAGAAGTAGATCCGGCGAAGTGTAAGCGGGCAGGTATTTCGCCCTCTACGATATTGGATGCACTGGGTAGTTACTGTGGTGGTGCTTACATATCCAACTATAACCAGTTCGGTAAGGTATATCGTGTTATGATGCAGGCTTCACCGGAGTATCGCTTGGATGAGCACGCACTCAAGAATATGTATGTCCGTAATGGTACCGAAATGGCTCCTGTCAGCCAGTTTGTGACGATCAAGAAAGTAATGGGAGCGGAAGTTGCCAATCGCTTCAACCTGTATAGCAGTATTACAGCCAACGTGAATCCGGCTGCCGGATACTCATCCGGTGAGGTCCAGAAAGCCATTAATGAGGTTGCCGAACAGACCTTGCCTATGGGATACGGATACGAGTATGGAGGAATGGCGCGTGAAGAGGCCAGCAGTGGCGGTGCAAAAACGCTTTTTGTGTATGGTATTTGCATTGTTTTGATCTTCCTTATTCTAGCTTGTTTGTATGAAAGCTTCCTGATACCGTTTGCCGTTATCTTTTCCGTACCGTTCGGCTTGATGGGATCTTTCCTCTTTGCCAAGATTTTCGGTTTGGAGAACAATATTTATCTCCAGACGGGTGTGATTATGTTGATCGGTTTGTTAGCGAAGACGGCTATTCTGATTACAGAGTACGCAATCGAACGGCGTCGTAAAGGGATGGGAATTATCGAGTCGGCCTACAGTGCGGCGCAAGCTCGTTTGCGACCTATCTTGATGACAGTTCTTACGATGATTTTCGGTATGTTGCCGTTGATGTTCTCCTCCGGTGCAGGCGCTAACGGTAATTCATCATTGGGTACAGGTGTCGTAGGAGGTATGGCTGTGGGTACATTGGCATTATTGTTTGTAGTCCCGGTATTTTACATTGCATTTGAGTTCTTGCAGGAGAAAATCCGTAAGCCGATGTATGAGGAGGCGGACCAACAAGTAGAATTGGAGAAGGAAAGAAGCTTGGCGGAACGCAGTGTGTTTAACGAAGATAAATAACTCAAATAGAAAAGTAAAGTATGAGAAAAATTATCATATTATCCGCAGCAACACTGGTACTGAGCAGTTGCGGTATTTACAATAAATACAAACCGGTGTCGGAAGTTCCGGAGGGACTTTATGGTAGTGAGCCAGTCGCTGCCGCCGATACGGCAAACTTCGGTAACCTCTCGTGGAGGGAGGTTTTTACCGACCCATATTTGCAGACTTTGATCGATTCGGCTTTGGTGCGGAATACAGATATGCAGACGGCTCACCTGCGTGTGAAAGAAGCAGAAGCTTCACTCTTGACGTCCAAATTGTCTTATCTGCCTACCCTGTTTTTGGCGCCCGAAGGGGCTGTCAGCAGTTTAGACCGTGCGAAAGCCACACAGACCTATTCTCTGCCTGTCACGGCTTCGTGGGAGTTGGATATCTTTGGAAAGGTAACGACAGCCAAACGTCGTGCGAAAGCTGCCTACGAACAGAGTAAGGAGTATGAGCAGGCTGTGAAAACACAATTGGTGGCTGCTATGGCAAATGCCTATTATACATTGCTAATGCTTGATTCGCAATATGAGATTGCTGTTGCTACCGAAGCGGCTTGGAAGGAAAGTGTGAGGACTACCCGTGCCATGAAAAATGCCGGTATGGTGACTGAAGCCGGGTTGGCGCAGACAGAGGCTACCTATTATAATATATGTACGACTGTGCTTGATCTGAAAGAGCAGATCAATCAGGCAGAGAACTCGTTGGCGTTGTTATTGGCGGAAACTCCTCACGAGATTCAGCGTGGAAAACTGGGAAATCAGCAGTTGCCGGAGAACTTCTCAGTAGGTGTTCCTTTGCAAATGCTTGCCAATCGCCCCGATGTTCGTAGTGCGGAATTTTCACTGGCTCAGGCTTTCTACACAACGAATGCAGCTCGTGCTGCTTTCTATCCCTCCATCACTTTGAGTGGTAGTGCCGGGTGGACAAACAGTGCCGGTAGCATGATTATCAATCCGGGACAATTCCTTGCTTCTGCTTTAGCATCCCTGACTCAGCCTTTGTTTAATAAAGGACTGAATATCGCACAACTCAAGATTGCAAAAGCGCAACAGGAAGAAGCACGCCTTAGTTTTGAACAGACTTTACTGAATGCGGGCGTGGAGGTGAACGAAGCATTGGTACAGTATCAGACGGCCCGTGAGAAGGCTGCTTTCTATGATAAGCAAGTAGCTTCCTTACAGACGGCCGCCAAGAGCATAAGTCTTTTGATGAAGCATGGCAACACCACTTATCTGGAGGTATTGACTGCACAACAAACGTTGCTTAATGCACAATTGTCTCAAGTAGCCAATCGCTTTACCGAAATCCAGGGTATGATTACTTTATATCAGGCGTTGGGAGGAGGCCGGATGTAAGGAGGTTGTTATTCTAAATTCTTAAGTATATTCACTGTGATGAGAGGGAATCTCATTGCAGTGAGTATTTTTTTTATTCTCTTTTCCTATTTTTCTACGAAAGTATTCAGTGAATGAGGTTGTAAAGTGATATTTAAATAGCGGTTCCCTAAATTAACGGTTATATCTTTCGCTTTTTCGTTGAAGTTTCCGGCTATAGCCACTTGTTTCTTTTGAGGAGTCATAACGACAAGTACCGGAGTTTTGTCTTCTTTGCCGGTTTTATAAGCTAAGATTTTTGAACCGGGCGTTATGTAATGGCTGTAATGTTGTACTGCATAATACTCAGGAGTATAGGTTGCCGTTCCTGCTTTTGAATCTACATGGATTAGCGCGTTTTGTTTCCATCCCCATCCGCTGAAACCACCATCATACAATATAGCGTTCCAAAAAGTATATTCTTCGCAACCATTACCCAGATAGTGATTCATCAATCCGAAGGTATGCTCTGCTGCCTTCCAATCGAAAGAGCCCCATCCGCATTCACTTTCTGTTTGTACATATTTATATTGCGGATATTTGGCACGGAGTTTCGGTAAGATCTGTCCGCCTTCCCATTGGAAACCGACGCCTTGTATCGTTTCCGGCATACGTGGATCAGAAAGGACCTGATCGATAACATCGTAGCGGTTGGTGTTGATTGTTCCTAAGTATAATTTAATTTCCGGATGTTGCTTCTTTAGGGTAGGAGCGAGATATTCTGTGTTGAAACGGATGATACCTTCTGCCGTCCATGCACAACCCGGATAGTTGGTGTAGCTCCATGATTCATTTTGGAACATCACCATTGAAATGGCAATGCCTTGTTGCTTGTAAGCATCGATGAATTTGCAAAAGTAATTGGCGTAGGTTTGCAGGTAACGTGGGTCTTGGATAAAATAATCATTCACGGCTAGCTGTTGCGGGAAAACCTTCGTGTTTTTCTCTTTACTGCCTTCAAAGAGGGCTACGTCCGACAAGGGAGACATTTGATTTTGATTACGGTCACTGCGTACCGAATAGTAATGATTGATTTTCATCCATGAAGGGGGTGACCATGGGGACATCCAGAAAGTCATGTTGGGATTATACTGTTGGGCGGCTTTGATAAAAGGAATCAAAGTTGTTTTGTCACGGTTGATATTGAAGTATTTTAATTGGAAATCACCGGGCACTTCGTCACAGCTGTACCAGTCACGTGCATAGTCGTTGGCATTCATGGAAAAGCGCCCCATTGTGAACCTCAGCTCTCCTTCGGGAGAGAAAAGTTTGTGAAGAATCGTTTCCTGTTCCTTACGGGGAAGCATATTGAGTGCATCCCATCCTAATTCGTTGAAGCAAGTTCCCCAAGCTTTGAAAACAGTCCCTTCTTCCGAACCGCTGACATCCAATATGGGAGTTTGTGCGGCATTCGTTTGTAGCTTGGCTTTCGATTTTTGCCAGGTGTTACCTTCCGTACTGCTGATCCATTCGAAAGATTGGGCATACATGGAGTTTGCTGATAGTGCGAGGACTAAACTACTTACCAGAGTGGTTTTCTTTACAATGTTTCTCATGTCTTTATTCAAAGTGTTATTTATTAGTTGACTGGTGACAAAGGTAAAAAAGAAGAGGGGTATGGAGGAACAAATATGTAACAGATACTACGACTGATGTAACAAAAAGAGCAGGTGTCAGAATTAAAGCCGACAATTGCTGGTTTTAATTCTGACACCCACTCATTTTTAGGTTGTTAGGTATGTTTATGCGTTCAATGCCTGTTCAATATCCGCGATGATATCATCTGCGTTTTCGATTCCTACGGACAGACGAATTAGGTCAGGCCGTACACCTGCTTCCATCAACTGCTCGTCCGACAACTGACGATGTGTGTGGCTTGCAGGATGAAGCACGCAACTACGTGCATCGGCAACGTGAGTGACGATAGCAATGAATTCCAGTGAATCCATAAACTTGATGGAAACATCGCGTCCCCCTTTCAGGCCGAAGGAGATTACTCCACAAGAACCGTTCGGCATATATTTTTGTGCCAAAGCGTAATATTTGTTATCCGGCAGGCCACAGTAATTGACCCAAGCCACTTTCTCGTTCTTGGAAAGGTATTCGGCTACTTTCTGTGCATTGCGGCAATGCTGTGGCATACGGAGGTGCAGTGTTTCGAGTCCCAGATTCAATAAGAATGAATTTTGCGGGCTTTGGATGCTGCCCAAGTCACGCATCAGTTGCGCGGTAGCTTTGGTTATATAAGCGCCTTTGCCAAATGCTTTGGTATAAGTCAGTCCGTGGTAGGATTCGTCAGGGGTACAAAGGCCCGGAAATTTGTCTGCATGAGCGTCCCAGTCGAAGTTACCGCTGTCAATTACACAACCGCCTACGCTGGTAGCGTGTCCGTCCATATATTTGGTTGTGGAGTGAACAACGATATCTGCTCCCCATTCGAACGGGCGGCAGTTAATCGGAGTCGGGAAAGTATTGTCAACAATCAAAGGGACACCGTGGCTGTGCGCGATACGGGCAAACTTCTCAATATCCAGCACTTCGAGAGAAGGATTGGAAATAGTTTCACCGAACAATGCTTTTGTATTTGGTTGGAAGGCTGCGGAAATTTCTTCTTCGCTGGCGTCCGGATTGACGAAAGTAACGTCTATGCCTAGTTTTTTCATTGTCACACCGAACAGGTTGAAAGTACCGCCGTAAATAGCGGAAGAACAAACAAAATGATCTCCGGCCTGGCAAATATTGAAAATGGCATAAAAGTTGGCTGCCTGACCACTGGAAGTCAACATGGCGGCTACACCACCTTCGAGAGCGGCAATCTTGGCGGCAACAGCGTCATTTGTCGGATTTTGCAGTCGTGTATAAAAGTAACCGCTATCTTCCAAATCGAAAAGGCGGGCCATTTGTTCGCTGGTATCATATTTGAAAGTTGTACTTTGATAGATGGGCAATACGCGTGGTTCGCCCTTTTTAGGCGTCCACCCTGCCTGTACGCACAGGGTTTCGGGCTTGAATTGTTTTGCCATAATGTTATCGGGTTTTAGTGATTTATTCCAAAAAATGTTTTAATGGCGCAAAAGTAGGGAAAATAATTGTATTTTTGCCCTGTTTATGAGTGAAATGATAGTCACATGAAGGAGATAATTGTGCAGATATGAAAAATAAACTCTATATTCTTTTATTCTTAGCTTTTCTTTTCTCAGGAACAGCACTTTGGGCGCAGCAGAAAGCGACCCCGAAGGCGGGTGAGGGTATCTCTGCTTTTTTATTGAGACATAATCGTTCTCCCCAAAAATATATGGATGATTTTATAGAGCTGAATAAAAAGAAACTGGGGAAAAAGAATGTACTTAAAGTAGGGGTGAGTTATATTATTCCTCCCAAAGAGAAATCAAAAAACGCAAATTTGGGAACTACTATTAACGAGCCTTTGTTTGGTAAGGAATTGGCAAATGTCAAGGTTACTTCCAATCGTCTTGCCGGTGCTTGTTTCTATGTGGTCAGCGGACATGGCGGTCCCGATCCCGGAGCTATCGGACGGGCAGGAAGGCATGAGCTTCACGAAGACGAATATGCATATGATATTGCTCTTCGTCTGGCGCGTGTTCTGATGCAGGAAGGTGCTGATGTGCGTATTATCATTCAGGACGCTAAGGATGGAATTCGTGATGAATCGTATCTGTCCAACAGTAAGCGCGAAACTTGTATGGGGGATCCGATTCCATTGAATCAGGTACAACGTCTTCAGCAGCGTTGCAATAAGATCAACGCTTTATATCAGAAAGACCGTAAAAACTATGCCTATTGCAGGGCTATCTTTATCCATGTGGATAGTCGAAGCAAGGGAAAGCAAACTGATGTCTTTTTCTATCATTCGAACAAGAAAGCGCATAGCAAACGGTTGGCGAATAATATGAAAGATACATTTGAATCGAAATATGATAAGCATCAGCCCAACCGGGGCTTTTCCGGCACTGTGAGTGGCCGTAATCTGTATGTGCTTTCCCGTACCACTCCCGTTTCTGTCTTTGTGGAGTTGGGCAATATTCAAAATACTTTCGATCAACGCCGGTTAGTGATAAATTCCAACCGACAGGCATTGGCTAAATGGCTGATGGATGGCTTTTTAAAGGATTATAAAGAGAAAAAATAAGTAGAAGAGTATGTTTTTTATGAACAAAACATATAACTGTTTGTTTTAATAATGCAAATCACCTGATAAAGCTTCTTATGGGTATGCGAATATAGATAAGTCAAGCAAGATATGCC